>Ga0351885_10048_pt1 | contig 54573 bp, 43 predicted proteins | sample TotcelFGM3001L13_FD_206771 | JGI IMG/M metagenome (GOLD analysis project Ga0351885, IMG submission 206771) | Enriched cells from coal bed in the Powder River Basin, Montana, United States - Total cells FGM rep3 HSBNCT.FGM.300.1.L13 ... | reverse complement strand
ATCTCGGCTGCAACCGGGTCCAGAAGATCTCGCGTCAGCATCAACACGTCGACGCTGACGACGGCGACCTTGGCCGCCGATGGTTTCTCGATCACCACGGCGGTCGCCCGTAGCGTTCCCTCTTGGCCCTTGGCGTACCAGGGCTGGATGCTGCCCGCGATCACCATGGAATCCTCGGCCTGCAAGGCAACCGCCGCAGCGCCCACACGCAACTCGGCAGCAGCGGCGGGTTGGATTGTTGCTCCGAGAGGCCACAGCAACACGGCTGCCGCAACGAACAGGCCGCGAATCGCTCGGTTCATGATATCACCTCATTGCTACAGAATTCGCCCTAGTCTTTGGCCACCTTGTAGCACAGGATCGAGTCGCCTTCGCGCAGGTACAGCTTGCCGCCGACGATGACGGGATGCGACCAGCTGGGCCGATCGCCGCTGCCGGGAATCTGGAACGAACCGGCCTGCTGGTAGCCTTCCGGCGTCGCTTTGACCAGGGCCAATGCGCCGCTCTGCCAGCGGATGTACAGATGGCCGTCCGCCGCGGTCATGCTGGCCGAACGCCGGCCGGGACCGCGTTCCTTCCAGACGACGTTGCCCGTCATCAGTTCCGCACAGAACGGGATCCCTTGGTCGTCCGAGTCACCGTACAGATAATCGCCGACCAGGACGACGTTGCCATGTTTGTTGGCCAATTCGGTGTTCAGCGGATACACGGTTTCGGCGGAAACGTCTCCGTCGTTGCCGGGAATCTGCCGCAGCAAGGCGCCGCCCCGTCGGTAACCTGCCGTGAAGAAAACCAAGTCGCCGCGGATGATCGGCGTAGGAATGACGGCGGTCGTGCGGTCGATCTCATAGGTCCAAAGGAGCCGTCCGTCCTCGGCCCGCACTCCCAAGGCTCCGCTGGCCGTCGTGTTGACGTACACCCGGGTGCCACCCACCTCGCTGATGACCACCGAGGCGTGGCCGGCGCCGCGGTCGTTCGGCCGGGATGCTTTCCAGATCAGCTCGCCGGTTTTTTTGTCCAAGGCCACCATCGTGGCGGATTCACCGCCCGGCGTACAGATCAGCCGATCGCCATCGACCAGCACCGACTCGCTATAGCCCCAGCCGTCCCCTTTCTTGCCGCCAAAGTCCTTTTCCAGGTGCTTGCGCCAACGCTCGTTGCCGGTGGCCGTTTCCAGGCAGACCAGTTCGCCGTGCGGCGTGAGGATGGTCAATAACTCGCCGTCCACCGTGGGCGTCGAGCGTGAACTCTGCCAATCCGCCTGGCCGCTGGTCCAAGGCCGTCCAAGCTTGGCCTTCCACACAAACGCGCCGTCGGCCACGTGAAAGCACACCACGTACTCGTCCGCGTCGTCGGCGATCGACAGCCCGTCGCCCATCGTGTACAGCTTGTCACCGACAATCGCCACGCTGGCATAGCCGCGACCAGCTCCGCGAGCTTCCCAAATCAGTGGCGGGCCGTTTTCGGGCCACTCGGTCAACAGCCCCGTGTCCGAAGACACCCCGCTTCGCTCGGGGCCGCGGAATTGCGGCCAGGCGCCGGACAAGGTGGCAAATTGGCCGAACGCGGCCGGCGACAGGCTGACGAGAAAGAGCCACAGGCTGCTGATCACGGCTCGACGGAACATGCTTTTACTCCTCGATGGACGAAACGAGTCTTCAAATACGCAAAAACGCGGCTTGATGCGTCTGGGGGGAGATTATGGCGACTACATTACGGCTCGCCAAGCATAGGACAGACGCCGGGGAACGGAATTCAGCAGATGTGGCGCTACCCCCCAGCGGAAACGCGAAAGCGTGAACTCCAGCGCGCCCCAACGCACGGACGTATGCCAGGCCGCCGCTCAGCGGCGCAGCACGCGTAAGGCTTTCTGCAGCGAGTCGCCAAGTTTATCGATTTCTTCCGGCGTGTTGTACAGGTAGAAGCTGGCCCGCGTGCTGGCAGAGAGCCCCAGGCGGGCGTGCAGGGGCATGGCACAGTGATGCCCGGCTCGCACGGCCACGCCCTGTTCGTCCATCGCCATCGCCAGATCATTGGATTGCACGCCGCCGACTGCAAAGCTGACGATGCCGGCTCGGAGATTCCAAGCCGGCCCCAGGATCCGCACCCCGTCCAAGCGGCCTAGCAGTTCGCAAGCCCGCTGGGTCAGCATCCGCTCGTGTTGATGAATCTGCGCGAGCCCGATTCGCTCCAAGTACTCGATGGCGGCGGCCAGTCCCAGCGCCGGGACGATGGGCGGCGTGCCGGCCTCGAACCGCGACGGCAAATCGGCCGGTTCGAACCCCTCCAGCGTCACGCGGTGGATCATGCTGCCGCCACCCAGAAACGGCGGCATGGCTTCCAGGATTTTTTCTCGGCCGTACAGCACGCCGACGCCCGACGGTCCGAGCATCTTGTGGGCGCTGAAGGCCACGAAATCCGCGTCCCAAGCTTGCACGTCGGTCGCCTCGTGCGGAGCGCTCTGCGCGGCGTCCACCAACACCACGGCCCCGGCCTCGTGGGCTCGCCGGATGATCGCCGACACCGGATTGATCGTCCCCAGCACGTTGGAGACGGCCACTACGGAAACCAGTTTCGTACGTTCGGTCAGGTAATCATCGAGCGCATCGAGGATCAATTGGCCGTCGTCGGTGATCGGCAGAAACCGAAGGCGGCAGCCCGTGCGCTGGGCTAACTGCTGCCAGGGCACGATGTTCGAGTGATGTTCCATCTCGGTCAACAGCACCTCGTCGCCGGACCGCAGATAGGCGTCGCCCCAGCTGCGAGCGACCAGATTGATCGAGGCCGTTGTGCCCGCCGTAAAGATCACTTCGTGCGAGCGGCGGGCGTTGATGAAACGCTGTACGCTCTCGCGCGCCCGTTCGTACAAATCCGTGCTCAATTCGCTCAAGAAATGAATGCCGCGATGGACGTTGGCATATTGCCGCTCGTAGACCGTCGAGATGCCCTCGATAACTTGCCGCGGCCGCTGAGTGGTGGCCGCGTTGTCCAGGTAGATCAGCGGGATGCCGTTGTGAATCTCGGAGGCCAGAATGGGGAAATCGCCGCGAATGGTTTCCACGTCGAACGGCAATTTCTCAAGCTGCATCGTCGCCATGCGTTTGTCTCGTTTGTTTTCGAACCGGTCCGGGAGCTTCGTTGCCCAAGACAGTGTAGATGGCCGCTTCGCTGGCGGCAAGGACGGGCTTGATTCCCTCCGGGCTTCATTCCCTCTGTCGGGCGGCATTCTCTCTGAGGTCGGACGGAGAAGTCCTCGCTACGCCGGTTGCGGCTCAAGGCGGTGTCGTTTAACCTGGGGCCAACGGCGACAGCGTATCGGCTGGGGCGCCGTCGCCGTTGGCTTCAGGCTGAACGAGGACGTCCAACACCACCCCCCGGACGCGGCGTCCTGTGTGCCGCCAAGCGGCGCCGATTTCCGACAGCAACCTTGGGAAGGGGCAATATGCAGCAACTGCGGGGCAACAATCCGCCCTTCACGGGCTTGATCGAATTCACTCCCGGTTTCCGTCCTCGACCGGAGATCAGTCATGTGCTGTTCGACTTTGACGGCACCCTATCGCTGATCCGGCAAGGCTGGCCGGAAGTCATGGTGCCGATGTTCGTCGAATTGTTGCCGCCGTTGGCCGGGGAGAGCACGGCGGACGTGGCCCGCCTGGCGCTGGACGATATCATGCGGCTCAACGGCAAGCAGACGATCTATCAGATGCTGCAGTTGGCCGAGCGGATCAGGCAGCGCGGAGGCGAGCCGCGGGAGCCGTTGTGGTACAAGCACGAGTACCTACGGCGGCTCGACGTGCTGATCCGCGATCGGGTGGAGGGCTTGCGAACGGGTCGTTTGCAGCCCGACGACCTGCTGGTCCACGGGGCACGGCCGTTGCTCGAGCGGCTCGCCGCGCGGGGCTTGACGCTGTACTTGGCCAGCGGCACGGACGAGCCGTTCGTCAAGCAGGAGGCCGAATTGCTGGACGTCGCTTGCTATTTCTCCGGCCGCATCTATGGGGCGTTGGACGACTATCAGAACTTTTCGAAAAAGATCGTGATCGACCGCATCCTGCGCGAAAACGCCATTCCCGGCCAACGGCTGCTGGCGTTCGGCGACGGCTACGTCGAAATCGAGAACACCAAAGCGGCGGGCGGACTGGCCATCGCGGTGGCCAGCGACGAAGCCCATAACGGTTCGGGGTGCATGGATCCCTGGAAACAACAGCGGTTGCTGGGCGTCGGTGCGGACGTCGTGATTCCCGATTATCGGGACGCGGAGCCGCTGTTGGAGCGGATTTTTGGCCCGCCGGCCGGGGGTGCGACATGACCTGGTCTCGGCCCCCGTTGGACCTGAGCCGGCTGCGCGTCGATCCGCTGGCCCAACGGCGCAGCCTGAGCGTTGCCGACGAGATTCTGGCCGATCCGGCCGCGCCGCCGGCACCGCTGGCGGACGCTGCCGGTGCGGCCCTCGACGAAGCCGCCGAGCGGATTCGGGCGGCGCGCCACCGGGGCGCCGCTGTGATGCTGATCTATGGCGCTCACCTGTTGCGCAACGGCGCGGCGTTGATCGTGGATGCGCTGCTGGCCGAGGGCTGGCTGACGCATCTGGCGACCAATGGCGCGGGAACCATCCACGATTGGGAATACGCTTGGCTGGGGCGGAGCACGGAGAGCGTTCGGGACGGCGTGGCGACAGGGCGGTTTGGCGCTTGGGACGAAACGGGCCGCAATTTGCACATCGCCCTGCTGGTGGCCGGCGTCAGCGGCGAGGGATACGGTCGAGGCGTGGGACGGCTGATCGCCGAAGACGGTTTGCTGCTGCCCGACCCGCAGAGCCTGGTCGAAGCGATCCGCCGCGATCCGCATCATCCGCTGACCGCGGCCCGCGCCGAACTGCTGGCGGCGATCTCGCAACATGGGCTCGCGGCGGGCCGCTATGCGCTGCCGCACGCGTGGAAGCGAGCGTCGATCCTGGCGTCGGCGTTTCAGCGGGACGTGCCCCTGACCGTCCATCCGGGGATCGGCTACGACATTATCACCAATCATCCCATGTTCAACGGTGCGGCGATTGGCCGGGCCGCCCAACGCGATTTTTCCCAATTCTGTGCGGCGGTGGATGAACTGGACGGCGGTGTCGTGCTCTCGGTCGGCTCGGCGATCATGGGACCGCAGGTGTTTGAAAAGAGTCTCAGCTGCGTCAATAATCTTCGGCTGCAAGCCGGCCGGACGATCGTCCAAGGACACTCGATTTACGTCGTTGACATCCAGGACGGAGGCGGTTGGGATTGGACGGTCGGCGAGCCTCCCAAGACCAATCCCGCCTACTACTTGCGGTTTTGCAAGAGCTATTCGCGGATGGGCGGCGCGATGCGTTACGTCCAAGCGGACAATCTGGCGTTTATTCACCATCTGTTTCGGCGTTTGACACGGCGTTCTTGACCGGCTGAAGCCGGTACGACGAGCGGGTATTGGTTCATCCTTTGATTCGATGTTTCACACGGCGGGCACGGTCATGAATCTGCAACGGCTGCGCGAGATCACGAATTGCTACAGCGGGCTTTCCATCGCTCTGCTGGGCGATTTCTGCTTGGACCGTTACCTGGAGATCGATCCGGCACGGCAGGAGACGTCGCTGGAGACCGGGCTGAGCGTTTACAACGTGGTTCGCGTGCGAGCCCAAACCGGGGCGGCAGGCACGGTGCTGAACAATTTGGTCGCCTTGGGCGTCGGCAAGATCATTCCGCTGGGATTTGCCGGCGACGACGGCGAGGGCTTCGAGTTATGCCGCGCCCTGCGCGCGTTGCCCGGCGTGTGTTGCGACACATTCGTGCAGACGCCACTGCGATGCACGTTTACCTACTGCAAGCCGCTGCTGGTCGAGCCGGAGCGGCCGCCGCGCGAATTGAACCGCCTGGACAGCAAGAACTGGACGGCCACACCGGCCGAAGTCGAAGACCAATTGATCGCGGCGGTCGAGCGTCATGCAGGGCAGATCGACGCGCTGGCGATCATGGACCAGGTCGACGTGGCCGGCACGGGTGTGCTGACCCGCCGTGTATTGCAAGCGGTAGGCGAGATCGCCCGGCGGCGTCCCGCGTTGCGGATCTTGGCCGACAGCCGCCGCAGCCTGCGGGGCTATCCGCCGGTGTCGCTGAAGATGAACCGGGTGGAATTGGGAATGCTGCTCGACGGCCCGCCGCCCGCGGGGCGAGCCGAGGCGCAACAAGCCGCGGCACAGTTGGCGCGTCGCGGCGGTCGCGACGTCTTCGTCACGCTGGCCGAAGACGGCTTGCTGGCCGCCAGCCCCGACGGGCTGGTGACGCATCGAGCCGCCTTGCCGATTCGCGGACCGATCGACATCGTGGGCGCAGGAGATGCGGTGACTGCCAACCTGGCGGCCGCCCTGGCGGCCGGCGCGACGCCGCACGAGGCATTGGAGTTGGCCAATGCCGCCGCCTCGATCGCAATCCACCAACTGGGCACCACGGGCACAGCCTCCGTCGAGCAGATCGCTCAAAGACTCGACGACGCGATGCCGCCGGGGGCCTGAGCCTTGTCCACAGCCCCCCTCATCACCAGCGGAAGGCATTGCAACCACCGTCGTTTACCAACCGGTGACAGACAGGCGAGGCGTGCAGATCCTTCGGCCTCCCGAATGGTTCGGTTCCCAGCGGCGCGGGAACGCCCCTCGGCGATTTCCCGCCGGCTTATGATGCCCCGTTGTCCGATTTCGACCGGGTGCTCGGGGACGGCTTGGAGGACGTCCTCGAAGACATCGCCGAGCAGGCATCGCCGAGCAGGCATCGCGAGGGTGGCAGCTTTCGAGTCCCAGTCCATCGGATTCGCGCGTCGCGCGGCGCATCTTATCGGTCCGGCGAGCCGAGCCGGACTTTGGTACCGCTCGGCTCGCGGCACCTACTTGGTTGCGGCCGCCGTGCCACGTCAAGCGTCGAAGTAACAAGAGGACGTTGCCCAACCCAGGCAAGGGAATGATGGGCAAGGGAATCAGTTGCTCGATGAATCGGTCGTGCTGGCGTGCGGCGTGTACGTCGATTTGAAGCCGATCCGAACCGGGGATCTTCGCCTCGCCCTCGTGGGGTCGAAGACGAGGGCGAAGACGAAGGTCAGTGGCGCCGTCCAGTTATCGACCGCTGAGTCCACGGGAGGATCCTGATGGCTCCGTCCCCCTTTGCCTGACATAGGATATAGGCGATAATTCAGCGATGTGGGAGATCGAGTTTACGAACGAGTTTGGTGCCTGGTGGGACTTGTTGAGCGAGGACGAGCGGCCTGATCTGATGGCGAAAAACTCCAAGGAACTCGAAGCGGGGATGCGGCCGGAGTCGCTCGCTCGGGCCAAGACTCGGGCCAAGGAGATGATGGCCGAGATGCTGCTTTCAGAGATCCGCCGGACGGTAGGGTTGACGCAGGAGCAATTGGCTGTGTCTTTGGGTATTAAGCAGCCGAGCCTGTCGCGGCTGGAAGCTCAGGATGACATGCAAATCAGCACACTACGACGACTCGTGGCCGCTCTGGGCGGCGAGTTGGAGATCATCGCTCGTCTGCCCGGCGGTGCGATCCGCATCACGCAGTTCCAGGATGCAGCGTGAAACGGATCCTCGGCGAACGGCGGCTTGCGCCGATGCGGCTCGGCGGCCCGCCGCCCGCGGGGCGGGCCGAGGCGCAACAAGCCGCGGCACAGTTGGCGCGTCGCGGCGGTCGCGACGTCTTCGTCACGCAGCCCGAAGACGGCTTGCTGGCCGCCAGCCCCGACGGGCTGGTGACATCAACCCGCGGTGAGTCCCCGTTAATGTGAATACCCGTTCTTCGCCAGCGTCCGAGTTAACGCTTGACCGGAGCGGTCGAGGAGCCGACCGGGCGATCGAAACTGGCTGGCGTCGCTGTCTTGGAATTCAGCAGTTGCCCCGCCTGAGATGTGCCGGCCAGAAAGTTGTCGATCTGCGATGAATCCTTCAGGCGATCGAACTCCTTGGCCATGGCCAGCCGCAGTTTCTTCTCTTGAATGTCTCGGTAAAGCTCGTCCTTGACGGCATCAAACTCCTTGACGATGGGCTGGGTGCGACCCAGGCAGCGAAGGATGATGTACTTGTCGCCCATCGCGATGATCCCGGACAACTCGCCCTGCTTCAGGCGGAAGGCTTCTTTTTCCATCACCGGCTGGCCGCTGTGCCGCCGCAGCGGCGGAACCTGTCCGAAGTTGGACCGCGAACTGGGCTCGATCGAGTACTGGTTCGCCAATTCCCCGAAGAACTGGTCCGTCGGGTTGTTGCGGGCCATGTCCCAGACCGTTTGCGCCTGACGCTGGTTGCTCAGCACGATGGCCAGGACTTCGACCCGTTCACCGAAATTGGACTCGAAGCCTTTCTGCAAATCGTCGGCCGTCACTTCCAGGTCTTCCCCCACCAGTTTCTTCAGGGCCACCGACGGCCATACGGCATCTCGCACGTACAGTTCCACGGTCGTGGCATCGTTTTCGGTGACGCTCTTCAGCCACGCTTCGACGTCGGGCGAGCCGTCTTTCTTCAGGAAATTATAGGCTTCGGCCGCTCGCGTCACTTCGCGGTCGATGTCCTGCTCGTTGACGATCTTGGCGGTGCGGCGCAATTCCTGGATTAGCAGCAAACGATTGATTTCGCCCTCCAGCACATCCTTGCCATGACGCGCCAGGCACTCTTCGCCCAGCTGTTGCATCGTAATCGGCCGGCCGTCAATCAAGGCCGCCGTATTCGGGTGTTGCCGTTGCAGGTTGGGGTCCTTCAGGACGTTGACAATCTGCGTTTTCGACTGCAATTGCTGGAACAACTCGGCCGCCTCGACGCGCGTCTTCTGCTCCGCCAACCGTTCCTTGAGCTGCGCCTCGATCTGCGGCAGGTGCTCGCTGGAAATATAGGTCTGCGGAATTTGCTTTTCGCAGCGCAGGATCAGGTACTGGTTGCCGATGGTAATCACGGGCGAAACCTGGCCTTCCTTCAGCGCAAAGGCAACTTGTTCCAGGTTCGGATCGCCGACGTGCTTGCGGATCGGCGGGATGACGCCATAGGCGCTGGCGGTGGCTCGATCTTCCGAGTGGTCTTTGGCCAGCTGGGCAAACGTCTCCGGATTGGATTGAGCCGCCTGCAGCACCCAATCGGCCTTCTGCCGGCTGCTGACCACGATCAGCCGGGCTTTGACCTTTGGCCCGTACTCCGCTTCGAACGTGCGGCGAAAATCGTCTTGCGAGATGGCCGTCCGTTGGGATGCCAGGCGACGCAGGGCCAGCGTGGGCCAGATGATATCGTGGCGGTATTGCTGGGCGTTGACATTGCGTTCGCTTGCCAACAGCGACAGCCAGCGATCGACCGATAGCCCGAACTTGGTGGCCACCTGCTGGATCTCTTCGTCGATGTCCTTCTGAGTGATCGTCACGCCGCTGGATTGGCAAGCCTGCAGCAGGATCTGCTTGCTCACCATGCTGTCCAAGACGTCGTGTGAATAGCGGCGGATGCATTCTTCCGCCAGTGTTTGCCGGGTGATCGGTTCCCCGTTGACGACCGCCATCGGGGGCGACTTGGCCGGTTCGGTCGGAGCGGTTTGCGATCCGGCCGTGGCGGCAGGTGCCGATTTGGCCTGCTGGGCCTGGACGGATCGTGTGCCGATCGGATCTGCGCCGAGCAAGACCAGCGCGAGGAACGAGACCAAAACCGAGACCGAAATGTCGAGGGACGCGAAACGTGCGAACCCCGTGCGCGGCGTGCGGCCGCTAGCATCCTTGCCAGCCATGATCGCCTTCTCCATCTGGACGGGAGGTAATTGTGGTCCACTTGCGCGGGAAGTCTCCCAACGCTGCTGGATGCAAGAGTATACGCGCGGTGATGGAAACGGGTCAAGAGAAGTTCTACGACCGAAATGGGTTTGGGGGCATTCGCACAATTGCGGCCCGATAAAACCAATTGCGAGAATGCTCCCAGTGTCGGGCGACTCTTGGCCTTGAAGACTCTTGTTGGGGACCGGCACGAACACAGCTTGTGGGCCGACGACAACGCTCTCCACCCCCGTCCGCGATCAACTGGCAACTGGCAACTGGCAACTGGCAACTGGTAACTGGTAACTGGCCACGTCAGCCGTTGCGGCGGCGTTTGGTGGTTCGCTTCGTGGCCTGCCGCTTCAAGGCGGTTTTCTTTTTCTCCCGAACGCTCTTCGTCCGCGAACGAGGGGCGGTCAGGCTCTTGCGGCCGGACGGGTGGTTCAGTCGCCGGACCAGGCGGAAATCGAGTTCGCGGCGGCTGATGTCGACGTGGGCAATCTCGACTTGGACCAGGTCGCCGAGCCGATAGCTGTGGCCATGACGATATCCGGTCAGCGAATGCGTCTGCCGGTCGTAGCGATAGAAATCGTCGGACATCGCGTCGATGCGGATCATCCCTTCGGCGGGCAACTCGATGCCCTGGGCAAACAGGCCGAACTCTTCGACACCGGTGATCACCGCTTCCATCGGCTCGCCGATCCGCGTGCTCAAGAATGTCAGCAACTTGACCTTGATCAGTTCCCGCTCGGCCGCTTCGGCCCGCTGCTCGCGTTCGGAGCAGTGCTGGCCCAGCGCGGCCAGATAGTCAAAATCGTCCGGCGGCCGCGTGCCCCGCGCCAAGGCGTCCAGCATGCGATGCACGACCAGGTCCGGATAGCGGCGGATGGGGGACGTAAAGTGACAGTAGTGTTTGCTGTGCAATGCATAATGGCCTTCTTCCTGCGGACCGTACACGGCCTTTTGCATGCTCCGCAACACGGCGTAGTGGACCGCTTGTTCGCGCGGTTCGCCCTTGACCAACTCGACCACCCGCTTGATTTCGAAGCGGCTTTGCAGACTCTCGCAGTCGATCCCCAACTCGCGGACGAATTCGGTCAGCGCATGCAGCTTGCGCGGGTCCGGCGGCTGGTGGACGCGGCGGAGGAAGTTCAGATCCTTGGCATTCAAATGCTCGGCCACCGCCTCGTTGGCCGCCAGCATGAATTCTTCGATGACCTGGTGGCTGACCGTATGCGGGGCGACGTGCGCGCCGGATACGCGGCCGTTCTTGTCCAGGTCGATCTTGATTTCCGGCAGCGTCAATTCGATCGAGCCGCCTTCCAGCCGCCGACGGCGGAGGATCATGGCCAGCTCGTGCATCCGGCCCAGCAAGGCGAACACGCCGCTGGTGAGTTTCGATTTCCAGCGATGCGGATCGGCCAGGAATTCGTCGACCTCCTCGTAGGAAAACCGCCGCTTGCTGCGGATCGCCGAGTTGTGGAAATCGGCCGCCACGCGAGCGCCGTCGGCCGTGAATTCGATAAACGCCGTCTTGGCGTACCGCACTTTGTCGGGCTGCAAGCTGGCCAGGCCGTTGCAGATCAGCTCGGGCAGCATGGGCAGCACGCGGTCGGGCAGATAGACGCTGGTGCCGCGGTCGCGGGCATCCAGGTCCAAGGGCGATCCGGTGGGCACGAAATGGGCCACGTCGGCGATATGGACGCCCAGACGCCAATGGCCGTTTTCCAACCGTTCCAGCGAGATCGCGTCGTCGAAATCGCGGGCGTCCTTGGGGTCGATCGTAATGATCGTTTCGCCGGTCAAGTCCAGGCGATCGCCGATCGACTCGTCAAACTGCTCGGCCTGGACGCGAGCCGTGTCCATCACGTGCAGCGGGAAACGGTCCGGCAAGTTGAATTCGCGAATGATGGACAGCGTATCGACGCCCGGCGCGCCCCGCGCGCCCAGCACCTCGACGATCACGCCTTCGCCCGGATGCAGGTGCGTCGGAAAGCGGATCATCTCGATCACAACCTTGTCGCCTTCCATGGCGTTCTTGGCGCCCGGGTCGCCGACCGGTACCGGCTCGGTGACGATGTTGCCGTCGATCTGGACGAAGGCCTGGCCGTTACGTTCCAGGTACGTGCCGACGAACTGGTTCGTCTCCCGCTCGACGATCTCCACGATCGCGCCGTTCTGTTTCGTCTCGTCGCGACGTGGCGGCTTGAGACGAACCTTGACGATGTCGCCGGTGGACGCATCGGCGGTTCTGCGGAGCGGGATGAAGATATCGAGTTCACGTCCGGCGGACGGCGGCGTGCCGATGGGCCGCACGAAACCGTAGCCTTTGGCCGCTCGGCGGAATTCGCCGGTGATCAGCGGCTTGTCGGTTCTCGTTGTCCTCTCACCGGCCTCGGGACGCTTGACCAAATGGTTTTCGCCGTACCAGATCTTCCCTTCGCGGGCCAGCCGTTTGACCGCCTTGCGCAATTCCCGAGCCCGCTCCTTGGGCAGGCCCAGTTGTTTGGCGATCACCTTCGGCTTGACCGGTTGGTAATCCGGCGAGTGGACGAGGCGGAGAATCAGTTCCTGCAAATCGGTGGTTTCAGTTTCGCTCATGCCCGTGATTATAGCTGAAACGGGGGAAAAGTCGATGCACCGTGCGGAATCCCCATGCGGCCCCCAGGCACGGACGACATGGCGAATGCCCCGTTTTCACGGAGCGGCCGGCCTTGCGGGGACGGGCTCTGCCGTGGCGGACGATGCGGCAGCGCCGGAATCCGGCGAGTCCATCAGCGTGACCTGGGTGGCGAGCACCAGGTCATGCACGGCAGACGCCGGCAGAGAGACGTTGACGACCGCCAGATTGCCTTCGACGCCGATGCGGCTGTGCGTGTCCACGAACCGCAGCATCTGGGGATAACGCGACGCGACCTCGCGCCCCTGCGGAGGCAGATGTAAACCGGCGACATGCCGCTGGACCAAATCCGGCAGCTGTTGCAGCCGCTGACGGACCTCCGCCACAGGACTGCTTCCCGGCGTGGCTCCCAACCGCGGGACGAACATCAGTTCGACGTAATTGGCCTCGGCGACGTGCAGACTGAACGAGGCGGCCTGCATGCCGTCGCCCAGGAACCAGTCCAGCGGCTCGCGGACTTGCCGCGGCTCGCAGAACGACCACGGCCGGCCGTCGCGGAAGAAATTCGAAACCAATTCGTTCGGGGCGAACAGGACCGTCAGGTGCCGTTGGTCGTCGGACGCCTTGAGCAGTCTTTCCATCGCTACGCTGATGGCCGGCGGAGCGCCTTGCACGGCGAGGATCTCGCGGATTTGCTCCGGTTTGCCGACCACGAACACGCCGTCCGGGGCATCGACCGGCACAAGGTACGACCAGCCGCCGGGGGCGCGATACTCCTGCGAATCGGGCGAAGTCGGAACGGGATTTCCCCATTTCTGCAACAGCGTTTCCTTGGCCACCGGCACTCGGGGACGCACGACCAGCGTCGGGCGCGGCAGAGGGTCGCCATCGTCGTGAAAGCTGACGATCAGCTGTTCGATCTCGCCCAGCGGCAATCCAGAGGCCGCTTCCCAAGCCGCTTGCGTTGTCGCGAACGCGGGGCCGAGCGTTTGCAGAATCCGCAGCCCTTCAGAACCGGCCAAGAATGACGCCGGCCGGACGATCAGGAAGACCTGAGCGCCGGGCGGCAAGTAGTGGAGCGACACCGGCGGGCCGTCGGTGGGAGACGGCCAAGGCCGTGGGCCGTTGTCGGCGACGTTGTCGGCGACGCTTTCCAACCGTTCGTCCGCGGCGGTAGCGGCGGGCGAAGTGGTTTGGTCCGGCTCGTCCAAGCCATCGGTCGCTCGGTCATCCATCCCGGCCGCGACGCGTGCGGACGGTTCGCCGCCACGTGGCCTGACCGGACCCTGGCGGGGACTGCTGTTCAACCAGATCAGCACCACCAGCAGCAACAGCACCACGCCGCTTGCGACGCCGATTCGGAAGAACAGCTGCCGCTGGGCCGGCTTGTGACGGTGGCGGCTTTTTAAGATCGAACTGTCACCCCCCGTCGCCGTGGGCGTTCCCGGACCGGCGGCAGCCGCCGAGCCGATGACTGCGGCAGCCGCCGCGACGACCGGCCGCACGCTCGCCGAACCCGCGGCACTGCCAGGCGACCGGACGGGCAGCGCCATACCAGGGCCTGCACCGGGGCCAGCGTTCGAGGCAGCGTTCGAGGCAGCGCCGCTTGACGGCTGCTGGAGCGCCCGCTCGTAGGCTGCGAGCGTCACGGGCGGCTTGGGCGAGGCGATGTTCAAGCGGTTGGCGTCGACAAACGGGCTGACTTGCACGATCACCTGATTCAGGTGCTGGTAGCGGACCGCGGGGTTTTTGGCCATCAGATAGGCGACGACCTGGGTCAGCGACGGTGGCACGCCCAATGCGTCCAGCGGTTGAATCGGCTGGGTCGCGTGCTGATGCATCTTCGTGCGGAGATCCGCGCCCGGAAACGGCGGCTGGCCCGACAGCAATTCGTACAGCGTACAGCCCAGCGCGTAGATGTCCGTCAAGGCATCCGGCGACGTGCCGTCCTGCAGGAATTCCGGCGCCAAGTAATCGGCTCGCGGCGCCAACAGTTCAGCGGCGTCCGGCGGCGACAGGAACACGGGGATGAATCCGCTGACCGGTTCCCGAAGCAGCTTGACATTCCCGCCTTGTTCCAGCCACAGTCGTGCGGGGCGAATGTCGCCGTGGATGACGCCGCGCTGATGGAGCGGCATCAGGGCCAACGCGGCACAGCGAATGATGCGACAGGCCTCGGCTGGTGCCAGACGCTGGCCGCCCAGCAGCAGCTGGTCGACGCCCTGCCCCCGCAAATCCTCGACGACCAAGAACCGGTACGAGGTCAAATCGACGGCCTCGAAACATCGCTGCAAATGCGGGTGCTGGACGCTGCGGTGAACTTGTAACTGCGGCGCCAGCGCCGCCCATTGCCGGGGATCTTGCGTCGCCGGTCCGGTCAGAAACTGAAGTACGACCGGATGTTGCGTCGGCACGTGGACGGCCCGGAACATGCCGGCCAGAGAACCGCTTTCCAGGCGGTCGTACAGCTTGTAGTCCCCGTACACAAAAGGTCCCGAGCGGCCGGCCATCAAGACCATCGTCTGATACCGCGTCAGCACGCCGCGCGAGATCAGCCACTCGGCGAGCGTGCGGGCGTGGCCCGGCGTTGCCGCGCCTTTGACTTGCCCAAAACTGGCTCTCAACTGCTGGTACTGCTCGGCGGTTACCAGTCGGCTGTCCGCTAGCAATTGCCAGAACTCTGGAATCGTTGCAGGCATATTGCGTCAAAACCTCTGCGGGACGACGATCCCGCGGCACGCATGGAATTACGTCACTCGCCAGACCGCGGCCGCAGCCCTCCGTTTTTTAAAAATTTTTTGAATCGCTTCTGTGACAGTGTACCGCGTCCTGACGCGGTTCGGCAGAGCGTTCATATCGCGATTCGGAAAAAAGTCAACCCACTTGACTTGGCGGCGCAGAACTTCATATTCGTAACTTGGCGGTTCGCCGATTCCGCACGTGCTTGCGGGCAACCGTGGGGAACTGCTTCATTTCTTTTTCTTCTGGTCAAGAAAGGAAATCCGATCATGAGGCGTCGTGCAAAAATCACAATCGTCGGCGCTGGGTTCGTCGGCGCCACCACCGCGCATTGGTGTGCCGTGTACGAGCTCGGCGATATCGTGTTGGTGGATATTCCGGCGACGGAGACGATGCCGAAAGGCAAGGCGTTGGACTTGCTGCAGTCCGGGCCGATTGTCGGTTTCGATGCGAACGTGATCGGCACAACCGACTACGAAGCGACTCGCGGCAGCGACGTGGTGGTGATTACCGCCGGAATTCCCCGCAAGCCCGGGATGAGCCGCGACGACCTGCTGGTGACCAATGCCCGAGTGGTCGGTGCGGTGGCCGAGCAGGTTCGGACGACCAGTCCGGACGCGATCATCGTGGTGGTGACCAATCCGCTGGACGTGATGACGCAACGGGTATGGGAAGTCAGCGGCTTTCCGGCCCACCGCGTGGTCGGCCAAGCGGGCGTGCTGGACACGGCCCGCTATCGGACTTTTTTAGCCCTCGAGTTGGGCGTGAGCGTCGAAGACGTGACCGCGTTGTTGTTGGGCGGGCATGGCGATACGATGGTCCCGTTGCCCAGTTACACGTCCGTGGGCGGAATTCCGGTCACCAAGTTGATCGCTCCGGAGCGGTTGGCGGAGATCGTCCAGCGAACGCGAGACGGCGGCGCCGAGATCGTGAATTTGCTTAAGACCGGCAGCGCCTACTACGCTCCGTCCGCTGCCGTGGCACAGATGGTCGAAGCGATTGTCAAGGACAAGAAGCGGTTGCTGCCCTGTTCGGCGTTCTGCGACCGCGAGTACGGCGTCGGCGGCTACTACGTCGGCGTCCCCGTGGTGCTCGGCGCCGGTGGCGTAGAACGCGTCATCGAACTGGACCTGGCCGGACAAGAACTGGCCGATTTCCAGAACAGCGTCGACGCTGTCAAGGGCTTGGTCGGCACGATGCACCAGTTGACCGGCAGCACGGCGTCCAGCTAGCAGGCGGTGCGCATTTTCTTGTTTGTACCGGATCCCCCGGCCGTTCTTTCGGACGACCGCCGCGGTCCCTTTGATCGCGTCGTGAACTAGTTGACATTGACAGCGTCGAGCGGCTGGTTTACAACGCGAACACCATCCCTTCATCCACGATATTCAACGACACTCAGCCTTCATTCGCTATCATGAATCGCATGCAGAGTTGGCCCTCTGGGGCCGTGTCGGCGTTTCCTTTCGTTTCCCGTATGGATCGCGCGAGGGCGGATTTGCCGCCGTCCCGCAGTCCCCAATGCACTTGGTTCGCGCCTTGTCACTACGAGCCGAATTACAGTTACCCGCTGGTGGTTTGGCTGCACGGACCCGGCGACGACGAACGGCAGTTGAGGCGGATCATGCCTCACCTCAGTTTGCGCAACTTCGTGGCCGTGTGTCCTCGCGGCTGTAGCCCGCCGTTGCCGGGCGAATCGGGGTTTCGCTGGAACCAGACGCTGACCGCGATCGAACTGGCCGAGCAGCAGATCTTTGACAGCATCGACGCCGCTTGTGCCCGCTATCGGATCGCGGAGGAACATATTTTTTTGGCCGGTTTTCAATGTGGCGGTACGATGGCGCTGCGCATCGCTCTGCAGCACCCCGAGCGGTTTGCCGGCGTCGCCTCGATCGGCGGTCCGTTTCCCGAAGGCGCCGCCCCGCTGACGCGGCTGCGCCAATTGCGCGGGTTACCGATGCTGATCGCCCAGGGCCGTGATTCGTTGGAGTACCCGTTGCAGCAGAGTTGCGAGGAGTTGCGGCTGTTCCATGCCGCCAGCCTGCGCGTCTCGATCCGCCAGTATCCGGTCGCCGACGACCTGACGACAGCGATGCTGTCAGACCTGAACGCCTGGCTGATGGAACAGGTCACGGGAATCTGCCTGGAACCGAGCGACGAGACCTATTGCTGTTCGGACGGCAAGAACTGAGAAACGGGATTGACACGGCGCGCCGCTTTCGGGTAAAAGCCCCCGGCTTTTCGCCACCGCGTCTCCGGGCGCGGCTTCGTGCATAGAGGTCCGGAAGATTTGGGCTGGGCCCCAGCGAGCACTGCGATCATCGTGTTGCCTGTGCTGGAAAGAAACTGCCCGCCCACGGCTTGCGGAGCCTCGTAGCGGGAGAAAACCATGAGCAGTTTAGTGCCGTTTCCGCCTCTGGCGGATCTGCCGGAGTTCGACATCAGCGACCTGTTGCAGGAAGTCGCCGACGTCTTGGAGCTGGTAAGTCTGCGGCGACGCGTGCCGATCGAGATCGACGCTCCGCCCTACATGATGGTCCACGGCGAACGCCGTCAGCTGCGGGGGTTGCTGATCCGGCTGATCGGCAACGCCCTGACCGCCAATCCTGCGGGCAGCCAGATCGTGGTCACCGCATTCAGCGATGAAGACGGTGTCGAGGTCGAGGTGGCGGACGACCGTTCGGAGAGCGCCGAGTTGCTGCTGAGCGAGGGGCTGGCTGCGATTGCCGAAAGCGGCGAGGCGCGGCCCATGCCTTGGGTCGAGGTGCAGCAAATCGTCGCCGCTTGCGGAGCCCGAATCTCGGTGTCCGGCTGCCCCGAGGGCGGCGTTGCGACGACCGTCCAATTCCCGCGGGTAAGGGGCAAAGACGCCGAGTCCAGGAAAGCCGCCTGAACGGCGCGTCGGAGTTCCCCGCATGGAATGGCTCAGCCATCTGGCTCAACACAGCGTCGAACGCTATCGAACACTGACGCTGCCGGCGCGGAGCGTCTGCTTGGCGCTGGCCGCGGTGGTGCTGGTCGGTTTGCTGCTGCTGGGAGTCGCGAGGATGAACGGGCCCTACCAGCCGCTGTTCGACGGCCGTTCCTTTTCGCTCCGCGAATTAGCCAAAATGACGGCCGCTTTTCAGGCGGCCGACTTGCGCGAGGCCCGGATGGCAGAGGGTCGGATCCTGGTCCCGCGAGCCAATCTGGATGCCTATCTGGTGGCCTTGGATGCGGCGGACGCTTTGCCGGCTGATTTCGACGATTCCCTGGATCAGATTGCGGCCGACAGCAACCCTTTCGCCTCGCGTCAACAGACGGAACTCGGATATCGAGTCGCCGAGCAGAAGAAGTTGGCGAGGATCGTGTCGGGGATGAACGGCATCGAAACGGCCTCGGTACAATACGCGGAAGTCAAGAAGCCGGGCTTCCCGCCGACATGGGACGTCCGGGCGGTGGTCGCCGTGCGAGCCAACGGCAATCGGGAACTGGCCTACGAGGAAATCGAAGCCATTCGCGACACCGTCACGGGTTTCGTCGCGGGCCTGGACCGGTCGCAGGTCACGGTCTCGGACCTCAATGCCTGCCGTGCCTATCCCGGCGGTGATGGTCCGGGGTCGGCGGCGGCGAATTACGCCGCTCGAACCGAGCAAGCCCGACTCGAGGAATCATTCCGCGCGAAGATCCAAGACCGCTTGACGGTCTATCCCGGCTCGATCGTCGGAGTACAGGTCCAATTGACCGATGCCCACGAGACGGATGCGGCCGATGCCGCAAACGCAACTCGCCGCCGATTCTCCCCGGCCCTGGTGTCGGCTTCGGTCGATTTGCCGCGAAGCTATTTCGACCAGCTTTGCCGCGAGCGCCATGCGGCCGGGGAACATGCTCCGGACCGATCGGCTTTGCAGGCGATCGAGCAGGAGGTGAAAGACACGGTCGAACAAGCCGTGCTGGCATTGCTGCCGCCGCCGGCCGCGGAGCTGCGCGGCCATCCGCAAGTTGTCGTGACGTCCTACGATGATCCGTCACCGCCAGCCGAAACGAGCATCGCCGGATTGAGTTCGTCCGTGGCCGCTTGGGCGGCGGCGCATTGGTCGTTGCTGATTGGTGGTTGTCTGTCGTTGGCCAGCGTGGTGCTGGTGATCCGCAACCGGCGGCCCGCGACGGCGGGGGAAACGGATTCCGGCGAAGCCATTTCGGCGGAACTCCCCGATCGGCCCACGACGATTTCCTTTCCGGCCTCCGTCACCCCGTCGCCGGGCGGCGAAAAGGAACTTCACCTCCAACTGCAACGAGCGATTCAGGAGAATCCACAGGCGGCGGCAGAGGCCCTGCAGCGTTGGTTGCGCAACGCGGCGTAACGCCACGGCACCCCTGGACAAAGGCTCAATCACACCGATGGTTATACAAGACGGAATTCGCAAGACGGCGATCCTGATCGACAGCGTGGACCAGCCGACGGCGGAGATCCTGTTCCGACAGATCTCGTTTGAATTGGCTGGGCAAGTGCGCACGGCGTTGCTCGAATTGGGCGATGTGGACCCGGCCGAGCGAGAGCAGATTCTGGCCGAATTCTTGGACGCCGGTTTTGGGCCCACGCCCGAAATCCTCGAGGCGGAATTTGGCCAAGCGGCAAACTTGCCGGCGACGCAAGAAACTGCCGAGGGCCCTGCGGTGAGCGGTTTTCCTGTGGACAATGATCCGCATGACGTCGAGCCCGAATTGCCGCAGATCGAGGCGCCGACGGCCGCCTTGGCTCGCGGCCTGGCTCAAGAACACGCTCAAACCATCTGCCTGGTCCTGGCCAACTTGCCATCACCGCAGGCGGCCGACCTGATGCAGCGTCTACCGCCGGCCCGTCAAGCCGAAGTGTTAAAGCGTCTGGCGCAGCTCGAGGCGACGGCGCCCGAGGTGCTGCATGACTTGAGCGAGGAGTTGCAGCCCTGGGGACTTTCCGCCGCGGAATTGATGCCGAATGCCTGGGGGCGATCGCCGCGATCCGAGTCCGGTTTGCTTGCACCTTGTCTGAACGACGCGCCGCCCCGGCAGGCGATGCCGCGGGTTGCCGCGGCCGAAACCAGCCCGCGCTCGACAGCCTGCCGGGCGGAAGCTGGCGAAACACCGCCGCTGGCTGAATTCGACGACCTCGTGCGACTCGACGATGCGGCCCTGGCCCGCGTGTTTGGAGCGGCAGCGCCGGAGATCGTCCTGCTGGCTTTGTCGGGTGCCAATCGCGACTTGATCGATCGCATCGTTTGCCGCCTGCCCGCCTCCGCGGGTCGGACGCTCCGCCGCCAGCTTGAAACCCTCGGACCGACCCGACTGCGCGACATCGAAGCGGCTCAGCAGCAACTGGCCGAATTGGCTGGCCAAATGTGCCGTGACGGACTCATTCACCTGCCTAGCCGGCGGCGTTTCACCATGGCCGCATGAGCGTTCCCGTCCGCCGCGTATTCGGTATTGACAGCGGAATCGGAATCCGGCCCGATGGAGGATCGAAGAATGGGGCGAACGATTCCACCGTCAAGGCTCGAGGCCCAGCAGCAGTCTTCAAGCTTGCGGAAGCACGACACGGCGACGTTCGCCTTGCCGGTCGGAGCTGGTATCCAACTTGTGTCCGCTTGTGCTTAATGCCTCGTCAACGACTGCGTCTAACTTAGGCAAATCAGTCTCTACGCAGCTTTCTAGCCGTCGAAGCAAAATTTCTCGGCTCGCTCCTAAAGCGTTTGACAACAGCAGCCTAGGACTTCACACAGCTCGGCCCAGCAGATCGCCGAGATCCGGTTGGCACGCTGGTTGCTACATCTGTTCTTCCCTCAGGCAGGCGGAAAGAATTCGCTGAAACAGGCGGCATCTCCGCGGAGGACATCACTTCGGCTCTTGCCTGGGCCAGAAGGATACCCCAATGGCTCGAGTGGCCGACCGCCTCGGCCGCTCGGGTCGGGGTTTTCATCGTTTTGATGTCCGCCTGTCTTTCTCGTCCGTTTCGCTCTCAACGGGACTTGTACCAGTCCGGTAGTCGCGTTAGATTCTGTCTAGGGTTGGCGAACGATGGCCGCACGAGCAACAACAGACACCGCATCTCGTCGCCGACGACCTAACGTGAATCCACGCAACCCGAGCGTTGCCCCCGCGGCACGCAGCAGAGCCCCCGGCGGAGATCCAAGACCGATGAAGCTGATCATTGCCATCATCCAACCCGGTAAGCTGGAAGCCGTGAAGGAAGCCTTGAACGAAGTCGAAGTGGTCCGCCTGACGGTGATGGACTGCCAGGGCTTCGGGCGTCAGAAAGGGCAGACGGAAACGTATCGCGGGCGGGAACTGGGGACGAGCTTGCTGCGCAAGGTCCAGTTGCAGATCGCCGTCAACGAAGCGTTCGTCGAACCGACGATCGACGCCATCATCAAAGGTGGCCGCAGCGGCGAAAAAGGCGAAATCGGCGACGGCAAGATCTTTGTGCTGCCGCTGGAAGACTGCATCCGCATCCGCACCGGCGAACGCGGCTCGGAGGCAATCTGAGCAAGGGATGAACGACGCGGGGTGGACGAATCCGGCCTCAAGCCCTTGGGCTCTGCCAGGAAATGGTCCAAGAATTGCATCTAGCCCAGCCACTCAGCGGCCGCGAGGATCGTGCCCGTGGTCGCGCCGTCCCAGAACGCCATCACGAATTGCGCGGGCGGCGCCCGTGATATGCGGCTGGGCGAATCCGACGCCATCGGTCGGGACGGTATCCGTCGCTTGCGCGGCGGCGAAACTCGCCTCCGCCGCGGGCGGACCGCAGGCGGCCTGGCGTGATTTCCGGGGGTCGCAGAATTTGCCTAAAGGCCCGGCCAACAAGGCCGGCAACATGATCAACTCGGCCACCATCCCCGCGAACAAAATGGTCAGCATCAAATAGCCAAAGCGTTGCGTGGGCGTGAACGTGCTGAGCGCGAACACGGACAGCCCCAAGCCGCTGATCGCTGCCGCTTGCATGGTCGGCAACGCGCAGCGGCGGTAGGCCGCCAGGATCGCGCCGTGGCGATTACCAAGCCGGCGATAATCGTCGCGGAACCACGTCAGAAAGTGGATAGTATCGTCGACCGAAACGCCCAACGCAATGCTCGCTGTCATCATCGAGCCGACATCCACGGTGATGCCCAGCAACCCCATGGTGCCGAAGATCGTCACGACGGGCAGAACGTTCGGCAGCATCACCACAATCCCGGCTGCCACATTCCGGGCTAGGAACATCATCAACGGCGTAATCGTGATGAACGCCCAGAACGTGCTCTCGATCAGACTGTCCAGCAGCGACCGTTGCGCTTTGTAAACCAACGGCACGATGCCTGTGTACACCACGTGGATTGGATCGCCGCGCTGGGCGGCCGTTTCCGCCTCCGGCACGGTTGGGTCGAATTCGTGCTGTCGGGCGTCGATGAAGATCCTCGCGTGCTGCTGGATGAACTCGACGTCGTAGGCAGGATGGTCACAGACCAGCACCACACAATCAAACTTCTTGCCCAACAGGTTGGCCCAGGCATCCGACGAGTAGAAACCGGGCTCTGCGGAAATCTTGTCCGGATTGTGCCAGCAGCCCGCCTTGGCGTAGACGCCGGCGCAGGTCATCAGATCCTTGAGCGTCTGAGAGAACAATTGGGTTTGGTCGACCTTGCCCGCCCCCTCGTACGTCTGGTCCAATTGGGCAGCCAGTTCCTCTGCGGTCAATTCGTCTGCCACGGGTGCCGAACCGCCATCCGAGCGGTCCGCCTTCGGCGGCCCCTCCCCAGGATCGCTCAGCCCTAGAAAGGCTACCCGCTTGTTGACGAGCCCTTTGCCGTCGCTGTGAGCGTCCACCTGGCTCAACACGCGGTCGCGAAACCGATACGCCGACAACACCGGCTCGACGACCCGCTTCAACTCGCCGACAAACGCCCCGTAGTCGATGTCCCGCAACGCCCCGACGCGGAGGCTGATCCGCCATAATTCGCTACCGATGTTCGGGTCGTTTCGGACCTCTTCCTGCCGTCCCTCGGCGGTGGCGGAGTTGGCGGAACCGCGATCGATCCGCAGATAGTCGGTCGTCAAGTACTCGCCGCGGTGCTCTTCCAGTTTGCGGTTCAGGACCGAACGGACCGGATCTCGAAATGTCGGAAATCCGGCCGGCGGCAACTCGGGCACAAACGTCGGTACCGACATCGCTTGGCCCACAATCTGTTGCCCCCGCTCGCCCAACTGCCGATCCACGGCGTCCTGGATCCTCGCGGCGATTTCCAAACGCTCCAGAAAGTTGAATTGCAGTCGCTGGCGTCGGAGGCTTTCCGCGTCCGCCTCCGCTGCGTCATCGTCCTCCGAGACCTCGCCGATGTGCGCGGCCGACCGGATCAACTCGGGACGGACGCGGACCACCAGTTCCATCGGGACAAGCTTGGCCAAGTGCGTTTCGAGCCACGTATAGTCACGGATGATTTTCGCGTTGCGATCGAAAAACTTGATCAAGTGAACGCTGGTCTGCATCCGGAACAGCCCCACCGAGCAGCCGGCGATCACCAGCACACAACCGAGTGTGACAAGGCCCCAGCGGCGGATGATAAAGCCGCCCAACCGCTCGAACAGCTGTTCGACGCGCTGTTCGAATCTCGTCGGCTCGAGGCGTTCTTTCGTCTTGCTGCGGTCCGCGGTACGCGGCGGCCACAGTTGCAGCGCGGCGGGCAGAAACGTAAAAAACAACACGCAAGTCGCCATGACCCCGATCGCCGAATAAATGCCAAAGTTGCGGATCGGGACCAGGGTGCTGGTGGATAAAGAAACCAGGCCCAGGGCGGTGGAAACCGAACACAGCAGGGCCGCCTTGGCTCCCAATTGAATCATGCGATCGGGGCCTCCGGCCAAGCCCGCTTCGTGCACCGTTTCTCGGTAATAGTTCACCAAGTGCAGCGCGCCGGAGATCGCCAGCACGTAGACGAGCGACGGCATGGACATCATGATCGCGTCCACCGTCCCGCCGGTCCACCAGACGATGGCCAAGCTGCTCAACGCGGCCAAGCCACCGATAAAGAACAGAATACAAGTGACGCGAACACTGCGGACCAGGAACAGCGACAACCCGATGCCCACCAGGGCCGACAACACGATCAAACGTGCCAGCGTGATCTGGCCCTCTTCGTCGATGGCGACGTTGTCCACCGGCGGTCCGCCCAACTTCAAGTCCTCGTCGGAAATGCCACACTCCACCGTGGCCAACTGCCGCAACCGTCCCAGCGGCCGTCCCATCAGCTGTCGGCCGATCACCCGCCGCAAATCCCGCTTGCCCACTTCGCTGAACGTCAAAACGAAGCAGGTCTGCTGACCGTCCGCTCCGAACAAGGCACCGGTCAAACGTTCCAATGCCAGCTTGTGGGCTTCCTCGGCGGCAAATCCGTCCTCCACGCCGCGCGGCCACAGCGGACCATCCTTGCGCGCCAATTGCTCCAAAGTGTCCGGGCCGGTGGTGATCGACTTGAACAACCGCGCGGCGAGCAGTTCGGGATTGTCGTGGAACTCGTTGGGCTGCTCCGCCGTCGGGGGATGCCCAAACGTGGCCACCATTTCGCCTTGGGCTTGGGTCTGACCCAGCACGCGCTGGCGGAACGTGCGATACAACCAATTCAGCATGTTACTGCGGCCCGTCCACCGGTACAGGTGGCCTTCGGGCGTGATGAAGTACCACAGATCGTGGTCGCCGAGCAGCCATTTTTCGCCCCGCTCGCCCCAGTTCTCGTGGGCGTCGCCGGTAGGGGTCAGACCGAGTTGATCGGCCAACTCGCCGGCCCGTTGACGGTCCAGCGATCGTCGCTCGTCCGCCGTCAGTTCCTCGAACGGCTTCGGCGCCAACGTCTCGGCCGGCGAACCGTCTTCGTGATACTCGGGCGGAGCAAGCTGATGCCGGATGCGGTCCACAAGTTTCTGATACCGCGGATCGTTTTCCGAACACCCGGGCCACGTCACGATGACGAACTGTTCGCCCATGAAATGCCGGCCAAACCACTCCAGTTCGGCCGTTTCCGCAAAATCGGACGGCAACCAATCCTTGACGCGATTCGTCATCCGCTGCATCGACATCCGCGCCCCGCGCAGCGCGAAGGGCCCAAAGAAGCACACCACGCAGACGATCAGCAGCGCGTAACGGGCGAAGAATGCACGTTTCATTAAAACCAGCCGATTCCGTATCAGGGAATTAGGAACACCTCAGAGGATCTCTCCGATCGGCCCTCGAATCGCAAGCAGCAATCTCCACGAAACGATGCTGGGGATCGATAGGCATCTCGAACCAACGGCCCGCCGACGTCAGATCTCGCCGGGAGGGAAGTCGAGTTTGACGGGGTGGGCGAGCGTGTCTCCCCAATACCAGCGCATCTTCTGCCAAAAGGAAAGCCCCGCCTTCCATTTGCGAATTGCGGTTCGGAGTCGCTGGATGCCGGGGGCCTGCTGGTCGGGGATCGCCCCCAACGCGCTTTCGCAACCGCTGACATTGTCGATCATGAGCAGTGCGGTCGCAAAGTTCGTGAGGAATACGGCGGGCACGTCGCTACGGAAACAGACTCCGGAAGTGACCACGAGTCCTTTGAGCATTTCGACCGCCCGGGGCGCATCGCCCAAACGCATCAGGCACACGGCCATGGCGTTGGTGACCCACGGTGACTTGACTTTCCAACGCTGAAGCATCTCGAGCGCTTTGCGGGGATGCTCGGCGTCGAGTGCGGCAGCGACCTTGGTCAACAGTTCGCTGACTTCCGGCGGCCGCGAACCCTGGCTTGCACGTTGTTCGGTTTGGGGCGCCAGCTCGCGGGTCGCACTGGGATTTGCTTGGCGTAACATATTTACTCTCTTTCTGTAGGGGTAGATTCGTTGAACACAATCTGACGAGTCGCGGCACCGTCGCGACCAGCCAGTACGTCCGGCGTTCCCACGTGACCGGTCAGGCGGGAATACCGAACGTACAAGACGCGGCGCTATTCTGCCGCCGCGGATCGCAGCGGCAAGAAATTCGTGAGGACACTTCGTGCTTCGATGGACGCGGTATCGCCACACGCCACACAAGGGCTCCGTGAGGGCACCGCGGGAAGACGGTTCAGTCGCTCAAATGACCCACGTGCAGTAGCGCTCTTGAAAAGAAAGAGGCGGCAAAGCCAGCCTCGGCGCACGGCAGGCAGACCGTCGGTTTGGCGGTCCACCGCACCGGGAAGCCTTGCCACCGCTGGCAAGAATCACCATTCCCCAACGCCTCGGCTCGACGCGCACCTGGGGCGGATGCTCTTCAGTCAAGCCTTCGGTCTGGGGCGTGGAGTGCCCGTTGCAGAGGCTCGGCAAGTCGGCCGTGCGAGTCATCCGCGGCGGGACCGAGGGTCGGCCGAGGCCGAGCGTTTGGTTCGCGGGCTCAGGAGGACGGTGGTCGATCAGCATCCCAGGAAAGGAAATCGGCCGACCGTCGGCAGCGGATCGGCATGGTCCGCATGAACCGAGCCGCAACATGGCCAGCGCGTCGTCGCAACCTTCAGCAGCCGTGCCGAAGCCGCAGCTGGCAAGAAAGAGGTGCGCGGCCACGCAGATTCGCAGCACGGTCCCCGCAAGTAAGGCTGGCCGGTTTCTCGCGGGCGGTTGGTACATTGGATGGTTTCCCGAATAATCCCAGGACCGAGAACCGATAAGTTTACGGTTCCGCGGGATAAGAATCAAGGGCCATTGCGCCCGACAGCCATTGCGCCCGACAGCCATTGTGTTTCCCAAACCGTCCAGTTGAATCCGTCCAGTCGAATCCCTTGACGGAGTTGCGGGCCAAGGTTAACATTTCCCCACGATGTACGTGCTCATGGGCCAGCTTCTGTTGTGCGGTCTGTTGTCCGGCGGGCTGCAGGACAATATAGGTTCCCAAGCTCGGATCAGGGGTGCTGCTATGCACCTCGGTCCGCATCTGACGGTCAGACTGCCGGATTGGCCCGCGGATACTCCGGACACTCCCCAGAACCTATCGAGCGGCACCGGAGAACGCAGGGCCGGAGCCGACGAATCTTCCGGCAAAAGGCTGCGCCGCGATCTGGAAACGTCGAGGTTCCTCGTGGTCCAGCCTGCCGTTGGATGTATCGCGTTGCCGCCCTCCGTCCTGCCGCCGATGGGAATCTTGGCGCGCGGGATTCGCCTTCAAATCTGACGCCTTGCAGGGCGTTTTCCACGGTCGCCAAGTGGCTTTCCGTCTGACAGGGCCGTCAAAATGAACTCTTGTATCGAGGGTCGACATCCTTACGCTTCGCCACTTGGCCTTGGGCAACGTGGTGGGGAGCAATATCTTCAATATCCTATTCATTCTCGGCGTGTCTGCGCTGACAGTCCCTCTGGTCGCTTCCAGTCAGCTCGTTCGGCTCGATGTCCCGGTCATGATTGTTGTGTCAGCGCTCGTCTGGCTCCTGGCGGCCGACGGTGACGTTGGCAGAGCAGAAGGTGTGGCGTTGATGGCGGGCCTCGTGGGATATACCGGCTTCCTCGCTTTCCTGGCCAAGAAGCAGAGACCGGCGCCGGGATCGGACGAAACTCCGGCCCCAGCACGAAGCTTGCGTCAGTTGGCGATCTCGGCAGCCTCCGTCGTGGCAGGTCTGGTGTTGTTGGTCATGGGAGCAGGCTGGCTGGTACAGGGCGCTGTGGATTTGTCGCGTTGGCTGGGCGTAAGCGAGTTGCTGATCGGACTGACCATCGTCGCCGCAGGCACCTCCCTGCCCGAGTTGGCGACGTCGCTCGTGGCTGGCATTCGTGGCGAGCGAGACATCGCGATCGGCAATGTGGTCGGCAGCAACATCTTCAACATGCTTGGCGTCTTGGGGGCTTCTGCGGCCGTGGCTTCCCACGGCGTGGCGGTCGATCCGGCTGCCCTGCGGTTTGACATTCCCGTCATGACAGCGGCGGCCGTGGCCTGCCTGCCGGTGTTTTTTACCGGAGGACGCATCTCCCGTCCGGAAGGCATGTTGTTCTTGGCCTACTACGTGGCCTATGTTGTGTTCCTCGTGCTTCAAGCCACGGCGAGCCCCCGTTTAACACCATTTGCGAACACCATGCTTTGTCTCGTCATCCCACTCACGCTCACGGGGTTGATCTGTTCGGTTCTGGACGCGGTCCGCCGGCGGCGCCGGCATGTTGCCCAGAGTCCGACCTAGTTGAGTTTGCCCCAAGGACCGGCCAACAAGACCGGCAACATGATCGAATCGGGAGTAGCGATCCCCACGAAACAGCGCTGGGGATCGCTGGGCATCTCGAACGAACAGCCAGCCGATGTCAGATCTCGCCGGGAGGGAAGTCGAGTTTCACGCTTTGGCCGAGCGTGTCTCCCCAATACCAGCGCAGCTTTTGCCAAAACGGGAGTCCCACCCACCATTGGTGAATCGCCTTTCGGAGCCGCTGGACGCCGGGATCTTGCTGGTCGGAAATCGCCACCAAGGCGCTTTCGCAACCGCTGACATTGTCCATCATGAGCAGTGCGGTCGCAAAGTTGGTGAGGAATACGGCGGGCACGTCGCTGCGAAAACAGACTCCGGAAGTGACCACGAGTCCTTTGAGCATTTCGACCGCCCGAGGCGCGTCGCCCAAACGCATCAGGCACACGGCCATAGCGTTGGTGACCCACGGTGACTTGACTTTCCAACGCTGAAGAAGATCGAGCGCCTTGCGGGGATGCTCGGCGTCGAGTGCGGCAGCGACCTTGGTCAGCAGTTCGCTGACTTCCGGCGGTCGCGGACCCTGGCTTGCACGTTGTTCGGGTTGGGGCGACAACTCGCGGGTCGCACGGGGATTTGCTTGGCGTAACATCGGTGTTCTCTTTCTGCGGGGGTTAGGTTTTTTGAGCACAAGGGGGCGAATCGCGGCACGACCGCGACCAGCAGGTACGTCAGGTTTTCCCGCCTAACTGGTTAGGCGGGAACGCCGGATGTACAAGATGCGAAGCCAGTTCCCCGCCGCGGGGCGCGGCGGCAAGAAAAGCGTGAGCACAGCTCCTGCTTCGATCGATACGGTGTCGTCCCGGGCACACAAATGCACCGTGGGGGCACCGCTTAGACACGAGTCAGCCGCTCAAATGACCCACGTGCAGTAGTGTTCTTGAAAAGAAAGAGGCGGCAAGGCCAGCCTTGGCGCACGGCAGGCAGACCGTCGGTTTGGCGGTCCGCCGCACCGCGAAGCCTTGCCACCGCTGGCAAGCATCACCATTCCCCAACGCCTCGGCTCGACGCGTACCTGGGGCGGATGCTCTTCATTCAAGCCTTCGGTCTGGGGCATGGAGTGGCCGTTGGAGAGGATCGGCAAGTCGGTGGCGCAATTCGTGAGCGGCGGGACCGAGGACCGGCGGAGGTCGAGCGTTTGGTTCGCGGGCGACGGACGGCTGTGGTTGATGAGCATCCCAGGAAAGGAAATCGGCCGACCGTCGGCAGCGGATCGACACAGTTCGCAGGAACCGAGCCGCGACACGGCCAGCGCGTCGTGGCAACTTTTCGCGGCCGCGCCGAAGCTGGGACTGGCAAGAAAAAGGCTCGCGGCAACGCAGATTCGCAGCACGGCCCCCGCAAGCAAGGCGTGCCGATTGTTCGCGGCCGGTTGTTGGTACATCAGATGATTTCCCAAATAACCCCAGGACCAGCAGTTGTGCGATTCCGCGGGACAAGAATCAAGGGCCATTGTGTTTCCCAAATGCCACACAGTCAGCGGCCTGCATTTCCTCTTTCATTCTTCCTCCCTTCTCCCTCACGGCTCGTAGCCCTCGGAAAACGGACTCTTGTTCCGAGGCATCCATTTGCATAACGCAATGCCCAAGAAGTAAAGCCCTGTCAGCGGGATCGCCATCAGGAGCATCGAGACCGGATCGGCCGGGGTGAGGAACATCGACGCGATGAAAATGATCATGATCGCGATTCGCCATTTGCTCAAGTAAGCCTCCAGCGACACGATGCCGATGCGGTGCAGGAACAGCATCACCAGCGGCAACTGGAACGCGGCGCCGAACCCCAGCGGCATCACCAGCACGAAGCCCAACCATTCGCTGATCCGAGGATCCGGATCGATCTGCATCGCGGCATTGAAACCGAACAAGAACTGCAGCACATACTCGAAGACGAAGAAAAACGCGGTCGCCGCCCCCGCCAGAAACAGCACCAGGCTGAACGGCAGGTAGATGTGGACGTACTTTTTCTCGTGATGGTACAGGCCGGCGGCCACAAAGTTCCAAATCTGCAGGAAGACGTACGGGCTGGAGATGATCATCCCCACGACAAAGCCCGCCTTCATCCAGATCATGAACGCTTCTTGCGCATTGAGGGCCTTGACGACCGTCTGAATCGGCCGCCAAACCCGCGTCGCGACCAGTGGTGCCCGCGGCACGGGGATATCTCGGCCCAGAATGATCGCCGGCTCGGATGGCACATCACCTGCCGCCTGTTCTTTGGCGGCCGGTCGTGTGTCGGCCTCGGCAGCAACGGCATCCGGGTTCTCGGCGATTTCCTTGGGCCGCGTTCTCTTTGCACCCGGCGAGACGGCCAATTCGCCGACGCGATGCCACTCGGCGGCTTCGACGTACACCCGCTCGAAAACCAGCTGATTCTCCTCGACGAAACGATGGATTTCCGGCGGCAGCTCCCGCCCGTACTCGCGTTGCATGTCGCCGATCGCCTTGGTCATATAATGCTGCTCCAAGGCGCTTTTCAGCGGCGTTTGGATGTACGCGACGACCCAGTTGGCAAACGCCAAGCCGATCAGAAACCCGAGCACCAAGCCAATCACCGCCTTGAACAGGCAGACGCGCAATTCCTCCAAGTGATCGCCAAACGACATCGTCGTGGCGGCAAACAGGTCGTCGTCGGGTCGCTTGGACATTGGCTTTGGTAAGCTCCTTATTTCTGGGTGAACAAGAGTCCGCTGCCGCAGTTGATGCCATCAGGCATTCTCGACGGGGGTCGTAAAGACTGGGGACAGCAAACGGGCGTAACTCGACGCGGGTGCGACCAGCAAGTGCGTCAGGCGGGAAAGCCTGAAGTACAGGATGCGCATCGATTCAGCGCCACGGAGCGTGACGGCATGAAAACGGGGCGTTCGGTCCGTGGTTTGTGCAGACGCAGCACGGACGCTGACACAGAAAGTCCGTGGTGTGCGTCGTTTTGAGACGAGTCAGCCGCTCAAATGACCCACAGGCAGAAAAGTTCCTGCAGCGAGCGAGACGGCAAGGCCAGCCGCGGCGTACGGCAAGCGGACCGCCGGTTCGGCGGTCGGCCGCACTGCGAAGCCTTGCTACCGCTGGCAAAAACCGCGATCCCCCAACGCCGCACCTCGACGCGGATCGGCGTCGGACGAACCTCGCTCAACCCCTCGGTCAGAGGCGTCGAGCGGCAATTTGACAGCAGCGGCGAGCTGGTCGCGCGGGCGGCGCCGGGCGGAACGGAGGCATTGCGTACGAACACGCACGTCTCGTCCGCAGGAACACGTAAGCTGGGAATGGTGAACGTCCCGGGGAACGGATTCTCCCGGCAGACGTCGGATCGCCACGGTTCGAATTGCCCAAGCGGAGATACGACCTGCTCGTCTCCGCGTGCCCCAACGGTTGCACCGAAGTGGGAACTGGCGAGGAAGATACAAGCGGTGACGCTGATTCGCAGCACGGTTCCCGCAAGGAAGGCTGGCCGGTTTTTCACGGCCGGTTGTCGGCACATCGGATGATTTCCTGGAAACAAACAACAATGCTAAGCCTACGGTCCAGCCAGGCGGACGTCAAGAGCCGATGCGCACTGCTCAAATCATTTGCAAGCAGGCCCTCGACAACACCGCCCGACATCACCGCCTGACATCACCGCCCAGTCGAGTCCCTTGACGGAGTTGCGGGCCAAGGTTAACATTTCGCCACGATGTGCGTGCTCATGGGCCAGATTCTCTTGTGCGGTCTGTTGTCCGGCGGGTTGCAGGATGACGTCGGTTCCCAAACGCGAACCAGCGGTTGTGTTACGCGCCAGGATACGCACTTTTCGATCAATTTGCCGGATCGGCCCGCAGAGACCCCGGACAGGCCCCAGAGTCTTTCGAGCGGCACGGGAGAACGCAGAGCCGGAACCGACGAGTCTTTTTGCACGAGGCTGCGCCGCGATCTGGGCACTTGCCGTCTCCTTGTCGTCCAGTCTGTAGTTGGCTCTCTCATGATGCCGGCCTCCGCCCGGCCTGCGATGGGAATCGTGGCGCGCGGGATACGCCTCCAAGTGGCACATAAGATATGACCGACTTTCAAGAAACCGTACAAACCGACAAACCGACACCCGCTGGACGGCCGTTTCGCCGCGCCGTCTTGCATGGCCTGGGAGTCGTGTTGCCGCCCCTGTTGACGATCGTCTTCTTTCTCTGGGCGTGGAACTTGATTTCGGCCTATGTTTTGATCCCCGTGGAAGAGATGGCGCGAAGTGTGATCGTAGCCGGCATCTGGGACGTCCGTACGGAAAAACCTGTTGCCGCCGAGGTCAACGCTTATCGGACGTTGAACTCCGGCGAATGGATCCCCGCCTACGTCTACGACAGCGTCAAGGCCAATCCCGGTCCCGTCCTGCCGCAAGCGGCCTTGGGCTATTATGAACGCTATGTCAGCCTCACCTGGCTGCGGCGCAGCACGGTCATTCCGCTCTTCTTGGCAGCGTTCGTGCTGGTCCTGTACGTGCTCGGCAAGTTCTTCCGCGCCGGTGTCGGACACTGGATCTGGAAATGGTTCGAGGGCGTGATCAATCGCTTGCCGGTGATTCGCAACGTGTACTCGTCGGTCAAACAGGTGACGGATTTCTTCTTCAGCGAGCAACAAATCGGATTCAATCGCGTGGTCGCCATCGAGTACCCGCGTCAGGGGCTTTGGGCGATCGCTTTCGTGACCGGCGAAGGCATGCTTGATGTCCGCTCGGCGACCAACGAGCCGATGCTGAGCGTCTTGGTCCCCACGTCGCCCATCCCGGGAACGGGATTTACCGTCATGGTCCGCCAGCGCGACGCGCTGGACTTGAACATGACCGTCGACCAGGCGGTTCAGTACCTTGTCAGCTGCGGTGTGGTGGTTCCCTTTGTCCAGCAGAGCCGCGTGGGAAATGGAAATTGGCAGGGTGCCGAAGTCGCGGCTGATCCGCGGCGACGACTGTCGCAGCCGCTGCCATCAGGCAGTCTCGACTAGGGTCGTGATGAAAGCACAGCAAACGGAATCTATTCAAGCGTCCCGGAGCGCGCTGACGATCTGCGTCCGGGCGGCTTGAAACGCCGGAACAAGACCCGCAAGTACACCGACGACGAGCGAAACCGCGATGCCCAGGGCACCAAGTTGCCAAGAAGAACGGAAGGCAATCGTCACCCCTTCGGCCCCGACCGCGACGCCGCTGGACGCGAGAACAGCCAAGGCCGCTGCCGTCCCGAACCCGCCGCCGATGGCGCACATCAGCAGGCTTTCGGCGATCACAAGCCGGAAGACCCGTGCAGGACGCAGGCCCAGCGTCTGCAAGACGGCGTGTTCGCGGACGCGATCCTGCACCGACATCACCGTGGTCGTGGCGACCAATGACAGGACCAGCGCGACACAGGCATAGCCGAGCCAGTGCGCAAAGCCAATCAGATCGACCAGATCGGAGAGCGTGCTTGTTTGGAACGCCCCCTTGCGGCGAGTCGTGGTCGCCACCGGCCCGGCCCGGAGGGCTTCGTCGATGGCGCGGGCTAGCGCGTCCGGCTCGGCATCGTCCGTCAAATGGACCTCGTGCTGCGTCACCAATCCCGCGGCATTCAACCCTCGCGTGTACTGGAGGAACTCCAAATTCGTGTAGATCAGGTTGTCTTCAGCGGCGATGGACGACCCGAAGACTCCGGCCACCTTGACGGAAATCTCGCCGATCGAGAACTGATCTCCCACGGTGAGCTTCCGCCGCTGGGCCACGTTGCGGCCCACCAACGCCGCGTCGTGACGCGAGGTGAACTCGCCCCAGTTTCCCGAACTCAACCGCAGATCGCGGGCGGATCGAAGTTTCTGGGCCGGAGCGCCGTTGAACACGACCGCATCCAGGATGGATCGGCAACTGTTCGTCCAGACCAGCACCGGCATCACGTCCTTGACGCCGGGCATCTTGCGGATGCGGTCGGCGTAGTCCTGCGGAAGTCGGCTGCTGGTCGGGCAGAAGCGGTTCTCCTGAAAGACAATCAGCGTCCGCTGGGCGTGCTCGTCCTCCGTCAGCCGTTCCAGCCCTTCCTGAACCGACCCCACGAAGCAAAGCACGAATAGCGCCACCGCCGCGCCGCTGACGGTCAGCAGCGTGCGCGCACGGTGCCGCCAGAGGCTCTTGATGACATAGGGGGTGAAGCGGAACATGACGAACCTTTCGCTAGCCTGCCGTGGAGAGAGGGTGCTTTCGATGACCGTTACTCATCAAGCTGACCTCGACGATCCGGCCACGATCCAGACGCAATTGACGGGTGCCGATGGACGCCACCTGTTGGTCGTGTGTGACCATCAACATGGTCATGCCGAGTTCCCGGTTGAGCCGCCCCAGCAGCACTTGAATCTGCTCGCTGGTCGTCGCGTCGAGACTGCCGGTCGGCTCGTCAGCCACGATGACGGTGGGACTGGCGACGATGGCGCGGGCGATGCCGACCCGCTGCTCCTGACCGCCGGAGAGTTGCCGGGGATAGTGGTCTCTCCGGTCCAGGAGCCCGACGGCCTCCAGCGCCAACTCGACCCGTTTGCGGCGCTCGGAACCGGACAGGGGCAACAGCAGTAGGGGCAGTTCGACGTTCTCGTAGGTGGTGAGCACCGGGATCAGGTTGTGCGTCTGGAAAATGTAGCCCAGATTTGCCGCCCGCCAGTCGGCCAGTTGACTGCGCGACAGACGCGTGATTTCGGTGTCGGCGACGTTGATCGTCCCCTCGTTGGCGCGGTCGATCCCGGCGAGCAGATTGAGCAGCGTACTCTTGCCAGTGCCGCTCGGCCCCATCAGGACGACAAACTCGCCCGGCTCGATGTCCAAGTCCACGTCGTCCAAGGGAGTGATCGTCTCGTCGCCTTTGCGAAAGCGTTTCGTCAGACTGCGGATTTCAACGAGTGCCATGCTTGCCTCTCGATCGGGTTGGCGGGTGTCTCGTCACCACGAAATAACAACTTGAACCATTTGAAGGCACACTCCGTGTGCCGTCCGCGGTCTACGGCACACGGAGTGTGCCTACTACTTTGAAATTGCATGCCTTATTCCTGCGCGGTCACTTACGTTCTGCGGGCGGATGCCGCCATGCCGATGCTGCCGTCCTCGCCGGCGATCGTCACGCGGTCGCCGTCGCCCAGTCGCTCGCGCCCCCCGGAGATCAGCCGGTCGGTCGGCGTCAGCCCTTCGACTACTTCCACTAGGACGTCGGTTCCCGCGTTTCCCAGCCGCACGTTCTGGCGGCGAGCCACGCCGCTCGGATCAGCGACCCAAATGGCATGGCCGTCGCCCGCCGACTCGACCAGTTGCCGGGGCGCCAGCAACCGCTCCTGCTGCTCGGAACGATCGGATTCGGAGCCCGGCTGTTGTTCGGGGGCCAGAAAAGTGGCCGTGACCAGCATGTCGGGCCGGATCGTCGCCGGCGGCGACGCAATCGCGACCTTGACTTCCAACGTGTTTTTCTGCACGTCCGCCTGCGAGGTGGCGTGCAAAACCTGCCCCTGAATCGGCCCCTTGGCCGACGCCGTTTCGATCCGGACCGGCTGACCCGGCTGGACCAGGGGCACGTCTTCGAGTCGCACATCCGCCCGCACCTGAAGCATCTGCGGATCGTAGAGCGTGACAATCGTGTTGGCGTTCTGTTCGCCACCCGGTTCGATCCCCATCACGCGCGAGCCGGGTCGAGCTACGAGGGACAAGACGCGCCCGGCGGTTGGCGATTTGACGACCATCCTTTCCACACGAAGCTGTGCGGCCTCGACCGCCAGTTCCGCCTGACGCTTGCGCGCCTCCGCAATCGCGACCTGCGCCTCGGTGCCAGCGACCTGTCGCGTCTCGTCGATCAGTAATTCAAGCTGTCGGGCCAAGGCATCTCGTCTTTGCCGCAGGGCGTCCGCTTCACGCTCTAGTCGGGGCGTGCGGCCTTCGAGTTCCTTCAGTTCGGCCAAGGCGCTGTCGTACTCGCTCTGTGCTTGCTGAATGACCCGTCCGGCGAGCGCCGCGCCCGCCTCCTGCTTCCCGGCCAGGTTCAGGCGAGCATACTCCGTCCGCGCGTTGGCGGATTGGATCAGGAACGGAATGCGAGCGGATTCGGTCTCCGTCTTGGCGAGCAGCGATTGTGCCTCCGCCAGCACCGCCTGAAGATGCACCGGATTCTCCAGCCGGAGACGCGCGGCACGAAATTCCGCCTTGGCGCGCGCCAACTCGGCTGCGCGCAAGGTGAGATCAGCCTGAGCCTGCTCTGCCGCCAACTTCGCATCCGCGTCGATCAGCCGCGCCACCGGCTGGCCGGCTTCGATCCCTTGCCCCTCAACCACCAGCAGTTCTTGCACGACTCCTTCCGCCAGCGCCGAGACCAGCACGGGCGTCGGGCGCGGCTCGATCCAGCCCGCTGCCTGAAACAACGGCGTTCCGGCCGATTGAATTTCAGCGCGCGTGACGATCACCGGGACTACCGTCACCGTCTTCGACGGCAGGAAGCGGTCGCGCGCCGCCCAAGCGAGCATCGCTAGAAACCCGAAAATCACGACGCCGGGCAGAACGTACCGCGAAACCACCGGTCGGCGGCGGGCACGCTGCGGACGATTCGCCGTGCTTCGGTCGACAGCCAATGGGCGGAGATCGAGTTCGGTCATGGTTCGAGACTCCAAGTAGCAACCCTCAGTCCTTCACCACATGCACCTTGTCGGCCAACACGGTCAGATTCCCTTGGTCGTCCCGCTCCGCCTTGCCGCGGACCACGATCTTCGAGAGTTCGTTCACGCCGAGCAATTCCCGAGCGTCCTTCGAGACGGGCTGACCATCCGGCCCGACGATCTTGACCAACGCCAACTGGCCGGTCTTGTCCGAGCAGCAGTAATCCCACGGCGTCGGACAGCCCTCGTCGTCGGCACACCACTGGAGCTTTGCGTCGATCAGCGTGAACGCCGCGAACCCCTCGACGAACGGCTTCTTCGAGCCGCCGATCCGGCCTTCGACGGCGACTTGCTCATCGTTTTGACGATCGTTGCGGGCCTGTGCCACGCCGCGGACATCCGCCGGCTTGTCAGCCAGCAGAAAGGCGGCATCCGGCGTAGGGGCCGCACCGGTCTGCGCGGCTGGATTCTTCGATTCGGAGCACCCGACCGCCAAGGAAGCGGCCACGACCAGCAGGCCTACAATCTTTGCACTTTTCAGCATCTGTTTTTCTCCCAATCCTGCGAGGAATGAAACGACTCGTCCAATTGCAACTCACACCGCCTTTAGACTTTCGGCGACCGGCAGGCGGAGCGCCTTGATCGCCGGTGGGATGGCTCCCACGATTCCCAAGAGCAGTCCGGTTCCGCAGCCTATCAGCAGGGCCACACTGTCGACGCGAATCGCAAAGGCGCCCATCGTCACCCGCACGGCCATGCCATTGAGCCACAGCAAGGCGACCAGTCCGGCCAGCAACGAGGCCGCTGCCGCGAGCAGTGCCCCTTCTTGAACGAGGCTGACCAGAATCGCACGCCGCCGATACCCGACCGCCTGCAACGTCGCGATCTCCCGAATCCGCCCGGCCACCGCCCCGTACATCATGTTCAGCCCCGCGAACACGCCTGCCGCGGCGACCAGAAAGACCACCAGCCAGGCCAGCATTCGCACCGGCTTGTAGTGCTTCTGCAACGAGGCGTAGTAGTCCGTCTCGCCGACCGCTTGCAGTTCCAGATCGACACGCTGTTTGCAGAACAACTCTACCTCGGCCGGGTTCGCACCGGGTTGGAACAGCAACGCGACAACGCTCAAATCCTGCCGCTTGAGCGCCTGCTGCAAATCGGGCAGTCGGCACCAGAGTTCCGACTCGAAGGCCGAACCGCCTGCCGTGAACTGCCCGCTGACGCGCCATGTCCGACCCTCGAACTGGACTTGCTGCCCGATTGCCAACTGCGGCGGATCGACGCCCAGCTTGGCCGCGGCCAACCGGCCCGCCAAAATCTCGTCCGGACCCGGCCACTTTCCCTCCACGATCCTCACCTGTCGGCGCACCAGCGCCGCCGTCGTCGTGACGCCGCGCACCAGTCCCAATGCGCCTTGCTGCTTGCCCGCGGCGACTCGCGTTCCCAAGTAGAGTTCGGGAGACACATGGGGCAGGCCGAAACGCTGCTGCACGCCTTTCACGCTGGCCGTCAGCAGCCCCGGCGTCCGGGCGGCGACTGCCGAATTCTCGATGTTCATATCCGCCCCGAGCGAATAAACCAGCACCACATCAGGATCGCCGCTGACCGCCAGCGACTTCTCCAAGCCTCGAATGAACCCGACCACCACGAAGACCAGCAGGATGACCACCGCGAGCGCGCCCAGCGTCAGCGCGCTGCGAGACGGCCGCCGCAACAGGTTGCGGACCCCGTATTCCCACGGCAAGAGTCGCAAACGGAACATGGCTATTCCTGTCGGGGGCTCTTGGGAACGCTCCCCTTCTTGTCACGGCACATTGGAAACCAAACGACACGCATACGGCTCGACAGAGACACGGGATCCCCACAGGGAACCAGAGGATTGCTCGAACCAGACGCGAGCGGCGCGCAGCATCAAGGGCGCGCCGAGTCGCCGAGCGATTAGATTTGCAGGGACTGGATGACGAGCCGGAGGGATCGTCCAGCGGCCGGCGCGAGAAGCGGTGGACCATCATCGGGTCGCGCCGCAGGGCCCCCGGAAACAACCGTGGCAGATTGCGGCAAGAGGTTCGCGAGCCACAGACCGGCGACAATCACGTCAGAGGCGGAATCGTCGTCCATCCGCACCGCCCCTTCGCACACACAACCGTTGCAGTGGCAGCCCTGGACAGGAGCCGATGGCGTCTGCTCCCTCTCCGCCGGCCCGGATTCGAGCGGCAGCTGGGACGGGGCGTCACAACGGCTAGGGCAGCACGAATAGGAGACCGGCTGCTCAATCCACGCGAGCACCGATCCTCCAATGCCCAAACACCGGAAAGGGCAGGCCAGAAGGGTGGCAATCAGGAGTAGTGTGCAAATCGTGCGCGCCATATGTAAAGAGTATACGGCCTTCCACCCATCGAGTCAAGCGGGTGCATTTCAGCCCTTACGCCCGTGGGAGTCGGCCTAAAAAACACAACGGGAGAATAGAGGTTTTTCTGTTAGACTGTCGTGCAAGGGGAACGGGCAATGAAGGTTATCGTCCCGGGGCTTCCAGTCCGCCGCTTAGAAGCATGCCGTCGATTTGAACGGTGGCCAGCCAGAGTTCGCGGAGGCGGCTGACGTAGGCGAGATTCGTGCGCGAAAAAGTCTGTTGGGCGGTCAGCAGCTCAAGATAGGTAAATTCGCCTTGCTCGTAGCCAGCGCGAGTAAGTTCCAGTGCCTGTTTGGCGTACGGCAAAATGTCGCGCCTGTACTGCTCGACCTGTTCCCGCGCAATGTCGTATTGGCGAAACACATCGGCCAGCCCATCTTGCAGCCTTAGCTCGATTCGCTCGATTTCACGCTGAGCGGCCGCCAGTTCGGCGTGCGCTTTCATGATGTTCCCCTGGTTGCGATCAAAAACCATCAGGGGAACACCGACCTGAAGGCTGAGGGTCGTGTCGTTCGAGTCGTCGTTGTAGCGGATCGCTGCGCCGGCTTCGATATTCGGCGTCCTTCCCGCACAGGCCCGTGCGACAGCCCACCGAGCCCGCTCGACTCCCGAATAAGCGTAAGCCAACTGGGGACTCTGACCGAGAAGCGCGGCCCAGGTTTCGTCCCAGGAGAGTTCAGGAAGCTCTTCATCCAAACTGTCGGCAAGCGGGCAGGGCGGCATGCCCGGTATGCCGACCACGATCGTCAGTCGCCGCCAAGCCGCGGAGTGCGTCTTGCTTGCTGCCGAAAGTTGCAGTTTCGCCGAGTTGGCTTCGACGCGGGCTTGAATGACGTCGACCAGACTCGTCTCCCGTGCTTTGTTGAGCCGATCGGCCACATCGACGACAGTCTGTCCGATGCGCACCAGTTCGCCCGCGATCTCCATGGTTCGCTGTGCCGCGAGAACGTCATACGCTCGTGAACGGACGTCATTCAGAATGCGCTGCCGCTGCATCTGCAAGTCCCATTCCGCCTGTTGCACCTCGTGCGCGGCGACCGCCCGATTCAGTCCCAGCTTGTTGGATGTCACGATTTCCTGCCGGAAGAACATCCCGTGCTGGCCGGCGCGTCCGTTGTTGCCCACTTCCTCGGCTTGGTATCCGATCACAGGATTGGGGTACAGACCGACCTGCACCCGTTGGCCCTGAAACGCTTCGACTCGCCGAGCCGCCTGAGCCAACGTCGGATTGTGATTCTCCGCCATTTGCTCAAGTTGCGCGAGCGAGAGGGCCCGCGACGAAATCGATTCCTGCGATCGAGGCACGGGGATCGGTCCAGGATCAACCGGCGGCTGATCCTCGACGCGGAACGGAGCAGGGGGCGATTCGGCCTGCTGGCAGAAACCGTTGCTCACCGCAACTGCAGAAATGCTAGCGATGAAAGCACAGCAAACGGCTGTGGGGAATCTCCGGTACATGCTTGCCCCCTCCTTGAGGCCAAGACGCACGGCGTCTTATTCAATGGTATCGGTTGCATAGACTATTCCGGTTGAGCAAACTCTGCGCTCAGAGTCTGACGGTGTATGATGCGCGCACCGGGCACGTCGTCACCGTCGAGGACCAAAGAAAGGAATTCCAAAATGATTTTGGAATCAGCTATTGACCAATACTCAAGACCGTCCTTGTCCTTTCGGCCCAAACGAAAACGCCCGAACGGTTTGAAATACTCCCGCACGAGGGCCATGGCGTACGAGAATGGTAAGATCGAGAACGTCAGGAGTGTTGCAATCGCGCCGGCATGGTGTATAAGTCTTGTCAGTTACCAGTCGCTGCGTTGCCGGAAATGCGGGTGAGCCGGCTCAGGGATTCCAGTTCCGCTTCCAGGACTCTCGCAAACATGATGTGTTTCCCGATGCCTCGCCGCCGCGAACCGGAATGGATGGATCAGCCTGGGCTGGACGAGGCGGAACATCATCAGGCGCTGTCGGGTCTCAGCGCGCTCCACCGAGTCCGCAGCACGGTCGGTCCGCTATGGAAGGTGGTGCGGGAGGTTGCGCGGCGACAGACGCCGGTGCCGCTGAGCGTGCTGGATATCGCTTGCGGTGGAGGTGACGTGCTGGTGCAGGACCTCGTTCGCAGCCGGCTGGGGCTGGGGCTGACGTGGCTCGGCTGCCATCTGCTGTCGCGTTCGCCGATCGTGCGAGTCGACGGGCCACGATCGGTCCGAGCGGCGTTCACGCCCCGCGAGGTACGGGCGTTGGCGGCCCAAGCGGAGCTTGACGCTGCCCGGCTGTCCTGCCACTGGCCGCAGCGCCTCGTGCTGCAATGGAGGCGATCGTGAACGCGACGGGGCGCGACGCCACTGGGGCCGCATCGGAACAACCTTGGGATGCGGTGATCGTCGGTGCCGGCCCGGCCGGATCGCTGGCCGCGCACCAGTTGGCATCGCGGGGGCTCCGCACGCTGCTGGTCGAACGCAGCGCCTTTCCGCGCGACAAGGTCTGCGGGGGTTGTGTGGGTGCCCGGGCCGTGGAGCAACTGGAGTTGCTGGGACTGGGACACGTCGCGCGCGGGCAGGGCGGCATGCCCATTGCGGGGCTGCAGATCTGCCGCGGCTCTCGGCGTCTGGCGGTTCCGCTCTCGGGCGGCGTCGCCATCAGTCGGCGAGCGTTCGATGCGGCTTTGGTCGACGCGGCGGTCGCGGCGGGAGCAGAGTTTCGGCCGGAAACGTTGGCGACGGTGACTCCTGCCGTCGCCGATCCTGCCGCGGGCTTCCGCCAAGTGGCGTTGCGCACGCGAGGTCGCGATGCGGCGGAGATCGCCGCGCGCGTCGTGCTGGTTGCCGACGGGCTGAGCCACAGCAGCCTGCGGCAGTTGCCTGCCTTCGAGAGTCGCGTCGCGGAGCACGCCCGGATCGGACTCGGGACCGTCGCGGCTGCAAGCACGAAAGATTACGAGCCGGGAACGATCTACATGGCAGTCGGCCGGACGGGCTACGTCGGCGTGGTGCGAGTGGAGCATGATCGCCTGAACGTGGCGGCGGCGATCGACAGCCGCTTTCTGCGCCAGTGCGGCGGACCGGCGGCTGCCATCGCCACGATCCTGCAGCAAGCCGAGCGGCCCGTTCCCGCCGTCGAATCGTCGGCCTGGCAGGGCACGCCGCCGCTGACCCGCCGCACGGAAAAACTGGCCGACTGGCGTCTGTTCGTTTTGGGCGACGCCGCCGGCTATGTAGAACCGTTCACCGGCGAAGGCATCGCGTGGGCGTTGACCGCTGCGGTCGCGGTCGCGCCGCTGGCCGAACAAGCCTGCACGGCGTGGGACGAGCGTCTTGTGATGCTCTGGCATCAGCGTTACGGTCGTCTGATCCGGCGACGCCAGCGTCTGTGCCGCTTGCTGACCGCCGTACTGAAGCATCCTTGGGCCGCTTCGACCGCCTGGGCGGGCTTGTCCATGCTGCCCCGCCTGGCTCGGCCCTTGGTCCATCACCTGGAGCGATCTCGATGACACTGAAGCTTTGCGGCATCGGAACGGCGGTTCCCGAACGTGCCGTCGATCAGAAGGACGCGGTGAAGAAAGCGATGGCGATCTGCCCGCCGGAGCCCGAGCAACAACGATTGGTCACCGCGCTGTATCGGCGGTCCGGTGTACGGTCCCGGCACAGCGTGGTGTTGACGCAGCCCACCGATGGCGACACGGCGAGCCAGAGTTTCTATCAGTCGGCGCGCGATGAGCACGACCGGGGTCCGACGACGGCCACCCGGATGCAACGCTATGAAGCGGACGCGGCCGGACTGGCTTGCCGGGCGGCCAGCGCCGCCCTGCACCAGGCGGGGGTGCCGCCCGACGCGGTCACGCATCTGGTGAGCGTCTCGTGCAGCGGGTTCAGCGCGCCGGGCTTCGACATCGAACTGATCACCCGGTTGCCGTTGCCCCCCGGCACGTCGCGGACCCATGTCGGCTTCATGGGCTGTCACGGCGCGATGAACGCCTTGCGGGTGGCCAAAGCGTTTGCCGAAGCGGACCGGCGAGCCTGTGTTCTGGTCTGCGCCCTGGAATTGTGCAGCCTGCATCATCAGTATGGCTGGGAGGACCCCGAGACGATCGTGGCCAATGCGTTGTTCGCCGACGGTGCTGCCGCCGCCGTCTGCCGCCAGGCCGATACGTCGCCAGGAGACGCCCCCTGGAATCTGGTCGATCAGGCGTCGATCGTGATCGATCAGACCCGCGACTTGATGAGTTGGCGGATTGGCGATCACGGTTTTGCGATGACGCTCTCGCCGCGCGTTCCGGATGTGATCCGCCGCCATCTGCGGCCGTGGCTGGCGGCTTGGCTGCGGCAGCATGGACTGGCGGTCGAGGACATCGGTTCCTGGGCCGTCCATCCCGGCGGTCCCCGGATCCTGCAGGCCTGCGCGGAATCCCTGCCGCTGGCTCCGCCGCAACTGGCCGTTTCGCGCGACGTGTTGGCTGCGTTCGGCAACATGTCCTCGCCGACCGTCCTGTTCATCCTGGAGCGTCTGCAAGCGCAGCAGGCATCTCGCCCGTGCGTCATGCTCGGCTTCGGCCCCGGTCTGGCAATCGAAGCCGCCCTGCTCACCTGAGAAACTGGTCCCCCCGCCGCAACCCAAGTAAGTCGGGTCTCCGACCCGACCCGAACCGAACCGAACAGAAGAAATAAACAGGCATTTTTTGAAATGCTGGAGCGCGCTTCGTGAGCAGAAAAACTAGCTGCGGGCCCGTTTCGACCCTTCCTGCAGAAGTTCTCGGATTCCCTCAAAACTCGCTTGTACGTGATCCCAGTCGGGAAACGGCCCGAAACACAGCACACGGCACTGTGCTTCGAATTCGCTGCGGAGAACTGCCCGAAGCTCGGCAAGTGGGAACATGGCATCGCTTTTCGCAAAGCTCATGTCCGGCGGCGGCACGTAGCTCTTCGGAGAATGATGCGTGCTGATCCGGTCGTAACGCCAGAAAAACGGCGGAATGAACGATGATCCAACAACTCAGAACCAAGAGCGCTTCACGCTGTGGGCTCGACGGGGGGCCGTCTCGCCGTCGTTCGGGTGTCACTCGACTCGCAGCACCAGACGCTCCGAAACCGCCTGGGGCGATGTGACCTACGTGCGAAAAGCAAGGCGGAGCCCGACGTTTGTAGACTGCCAACGCGATTGAGCTCGGGGGGCGGTAGTCCGCACATCGCTGAACCGACCGCCGGGCGAACGGTCCAGGCCGCGGTAGCACTCTCTCGAATGAACCCTCTAGTCTGGGGCCCCGACGGTGACTGCGTGCCAGCTCGTTCCGAGCTTCAGTTCGTCGATATCGAAGAGTGCATTTGCCCCGGCGGCGAGCCGAATTCGGGATAGGGCGAATTCGGATGGACCTGATTGACCTACGGCTGTCCAGGCAGTTGGCTCGCGTCCGTCGATGGGTTCTCCGGCGCGGTAGACGCGCAGGTAGGTCGCTGCGCTGCTCTCACCGGTGACGACGATCTTTCCGACAAACAGGTAGACCGTTTCGTCCTCGATGGAAGGTGCGGACTGGATGATTCTGCCGTCAGTTTTGATATACGGAAAACCATCGGACGTGATGCCGAACGCGAGTTCGCTCCGTGACCTGCGCCGCGGGTGTAAGTCGCCGCCCGACATCGAAACCTGAAGGAACCGGCTCGATTCACCCTCTCCCCGATTTCGTTGGATAAGGAAGCTCAAGTAGTAAGTCTCTCCAAGTTGCATCGGCAACGCCTGTTCCAGGTCACGCTGAATCGCTTCGCCGCGTGTGAGCTGCAGCAGCCGTCGATCACGGCGCGAAAGGCCAAAGACGATGTCGTCCGGTGCATCGACAATTGCACCCATGCTACCGCGTCCGCGAAAGCTGGGGAGCCATCCCCCGGACCAGCCGAATCCGCTGCGTCCCCTTCGAATGCGACCAGCGAGATTCTCGAAGCCGTCGTAGGCCAGCAAACCGGCACCGGAACTCTCTCGCACGTCCGCTTCGATGCGGCGTACGAACTTTCGCATCTCAAGAGGAATTCTGGCTCCGGCGGCAGGATTCGATCGGAGATACCGTCGCGCCTCCCCCGCCTCGATTCGTTCAAGGGATGCATCCTCCGCGTCCGTGACCGGTTCCCAGAACACGCTGCCGTCGAAGACGTGGACCTCGGTCGCCTCGTCATCGAGCGACACGGCATATTCGGTGCCTTCGTCGATAATCGTGGCGTCAGGCGTTTTCAGTGTGAAGCCGTCGGACAATTCCGTGACATGCACCACGACGTTGCCCGCTAGGAGTTCCGCGGTATCCGTCGAGGCGACCTGCAACTCACATGGGCCCTGCATGACAACCTTGGTGCCGGAATCGAATTTTAGTTCAGCGATTCCGGAGACGAGCGAAAGAAGGCCCACCGAAAACCGGCTTCCCGTCGACAGCGTCCGAGACGGAGTCCAGACGCAGGCTTCCTGCTGCAAAACGGTCCCCAAGTGGGCGAGCGTATCGGCCATTGCATCTCGCGGCTGTTCTGCTATTTGCTCCTGAGACCGCTTCGATCCTTGCTGCCACAGCCATCCCGATAGCGCGATCAGTGCGACTGATGCGGCGATCGCCAAAATCGCGTACCAGCGGCGTCCGAGTCCGGTGACTCGACGAGCGGGAGCATCCGGTCTTTGCGCGGGCGCGGTCTCGGCCGCCCATGTGCGAAGGCTTGCCTCAACATCCACGCATTCGCGGAACACCGCCCGTGCTTGCGGATCGGCTTTCAGCTTATGCTGCAAAGCCTGATGCTGTTCCGGCGAGATGTCACCAGCCAGGCAGTCGTTGATTGTTTTTCTGAGTTCTGCATCGTTCATCAACCGACTCCTTCTCGTGCCAGGCGAATTCGGATGCAATCGAGCAGTTTCTCGCGCAGCCGGGCGATCTGCTTGTAGAGGGCGCCACGATTCCTGCCCAGACTCTCCGCAACCTCGGTGATAGATGCCGCCCCCGAATAGCACCGCTGCAGGATCTCCCGCTGCCGGTCGGACAGATTCGACATACAGGAACGCAGTGCGTCCAAACGTGCCTCGGAAAGCTCGTCCTCGTCTTTCGCTTCCTCAGCTAGCAACTCCAACAGTTCTGCATCGAAGTACAGTCTGTTTCTTCGTTGGACCGTCAAGAAGTTGCGGACTTCGTTGTAGGCGATACCGCAGGCCCAGTGAAAGAAGCTGCCCTCCGGATCGAAATCCTCCATTTTCTTCCAGAGGACGATGCTGGTCCGTTGAAACACGTCTTCGACGTCGGCTGGATTGACCAGTTGTTTGGCGATAAAGGCGTAGATGCGATGCCGGTGTTCCATCAAACGAGCGACGAACGCGTCGGTTACCGCGTCTTCGGTGGGCAAATCGGATGGTGGTGTGGGCTTTGTCATGTTGCTTTGACCTGTCTGGACATCTTCTTATCTTACGGCAACGGGCGGCTCGGACGGAGAAATCCGTCAATTCTTCGATTTTTCTTGATTCATCGCCTTCCTACCACCCAACGTATTCTCAGGAACGGACAAAACCCACCCGTTTCTTTCAGTTTTCCGCGGGCAATCCGCCACGACTTGTACGACTACCGGACGACGACAGGTCGATTGTGCGACCAAATTCCACCTTTCTAGTTTACCCGTAGGAGCTTCAGAAGCATGAAAACAAACCACGACGATCCCCGCGATCAGGTACTGCAGCACGTCGATGAACGTCGCCGCGGTTTTCTTCGCAAATTGCTTGTCGGCGGTGCGGCTGTGGTCGCGGCCCCGGCCATGTCCAGTTTCGTCCTCGCCCAGGACGCGCCGGTTGTGGCGGGAAAGGGCAAAGGCGGCCCCACGGCCGATCCGGCGTCTCTAGCCACCCAGATGATCCAGGAATTTGACAAAGACGGCGACGGGAAGCTGAATCTGGCGGAACTGACGGCCGCAATCACCGCGTCGCATCAGCGGGCCGGCAAGGGCAAGGGCGACGGCGCCAAGGGGGGTGGAGTTGCTGGGGGCCAAGGCAAAGGCGGTGGAGCCGCCGGTGGCAAGGGCAAAGGTGGCGGAGCCGCTGGCGGAAAAGGCGGTGGTGCCGGCGGCGCCAAAGGCAAAGGTGGCCGAGGCTAACGCTTTTTCGTCGGGAGGCGGATTGGGTTTCCGTTCGCCCGTGGGTCTCAATCCGCCTCCAAAGAGGATGAAATGGTGTCCAGGCTCCTCGTCAATCCCAACGTGTTGCTCTCTCCGGTGGCCGACGGCTACGTAGCATTCGATGCGGCTGACGAGCGGCTGTATCAACTGAATCCGGTTGCCGCACTGCTTGTCGAGCTTTGCGATGGCTCGCGCACTCGGGACGAATTGGCGGCGATTGTCGCGCCGCTGGTGCCCGAGGGCGAGAGAGAGTTGATTCACGCGTGGCTGGATGAAGCAAGTGCAAACGGCCTGCTCGTCAGTCGGTCAGAACAGATAGACGCGAAACTCGCCCCAATCCGCGAATTGGACGCTGACGGGCTTGCACGACTGGCCGACCGGCTACGTGACGAAGGCAAGACCCAGGCAGCGTTCCTTTGTCAGCGGCGAGCGGTGGAACTATGCCCGGAGTCCACACGCCTTCTGTGTCGTCTTGGCGAGTTGGCTCATATCGTTGGGAACCGGGAGACGGCTCGAGCGGCCTACGAACGGTATTTGAAACTAGTCCCAGACGACGCCGAGATTCAGCACGTACTCGTATCGTTGCGCGACGATCCGCCGCCACCGCGAGTGCCCGATGCATGCATCAAGCAGCTCTACGAGCGATTCTCGACGTTCTACGAATCCAATATGTGTGAACTCGGCTACCAGGGACCGCAACACCTGCTGGACGTCATACGGGACACGGTTGGTCGGCGGCGCGGGTTGTCCGTGCTGGACCTGGGCTGTGGAACCGGTCTGGCCGGCGAAGCGCTCCGTCCGTTCGCGGCGCACATGGTTGGCGTTGATCTATCGGCTGAAATGCTGGCGAAAGCACAGGATCGGAACATCTATGACGATTTGGCTGTTGGCGAGTTGACGCAGTGGCTGACGACCACACGGCAGACGTTCGATCTAATCGTCGCGTGCGACACATTCATCTATTTTGGTGACTTGAGACAGGTAGTCGGACCGGCGGCAGAACGGCTGAGTCCCGGTGGAGCGATTGCGTTTTCCGTGGAACAAGCGAAATCGCCACCGTTTCGACTGACAGATTCAGGTAGATACGAACATCACTTCCAACACATACGCGACGCTGCGGAGACGTTCCGGATGCAGATCGCAAGCCACCGTGAAGCCTTTTTGCGAATGGAATACGGTGAAGAAGTGCTGGGCCATTACGTTTGCCTTGCGTAAGGAAGGGTCAATGAACGCGAAAGACAGCCCCGGACAAAACATGGATACTTTCAGTCGAATACGGCATTCGGGATGCGTGGTTGTTCTGTGCGTCTTGTTGATGATCCTGTGCGAGGGTATCCACCAGAACGATGTCCGCGGCGCGGATGCCTCGGAGGTAGGAAGCCCCCAAACCATTACCGCGGAACAGCGCGAGTTCTTCGAACAGAAGATCCTGCCGGTGCTGGAGTCGAAGTGCTATTCGTGCCATTCATCCAGTTCGGGGCGACGACGAGGCGGACTGGCGCTGGACAGCCGAAACGGAGTCTTCGCGGGGGGCAGCTCAGGTCCAGCCGTCAATAGGAACGAGCCCGCCGGCAGTGTTCTGATCCACTCGCTCAAAGGGCAGGATGGCTACAAGCTGATGCCACCTCAAGCGGCCTTGGCCGACTCGGTTATTGGCGATTTCGAGACCTGGGTTTACATGGGAGCGCCGTATTCGAACACTTCGGGCGGAGGCCTCCGTTCGTCGGAAGGGAAGCCGGCCTCGGGTGAAACAAGGCCGTTCGACGGCCAATCACTGCCCACCGTCGCGTCATCGCCTGCCTCGTTCGAAACCCGTTCGACACCGGCCCCGCTCAACTGCATCGACGAGCCGATTCTGGCGAAGCTCAAGTCGCTGGGAATTGAGCCGGCAGCCAATTGCTCGGACAGCGTCTTCGTGCGGCGCGTCTACTTGGATGTGATCGGCACGTTGCCGACCGCCGAGGAAGTAAAGGGCTTCCTGGAAGATGACAAGCCGGAGAAACGTCGCATATTGATTGACAGCCTGTTGGAACGAGACGAATTCGCGGACTACTGGGCTGGGAAGTGGTGCGATCTGCTGCGCGTCAAATCGGAATTTCCCATCAATCTGTGGCCTAACGCGGTGCAAGCCTATCATCGGTGGGTCCGAAGTTGCATTAAGCAGAACAAGCCGTACGACCGCTTCGTCCGAGAGATCCTCACGACCAGTGGAAGTAATTTTCGCGTGCCCCAGGTCAACTTCTTCCGCGCCGTTCGAGACAGAGAACCCGAGACGATCACCGCGGCTGTGGCGCTCACGTTCATGGGCGCCCGCGCAGAGAATTGGTCCCAGGAACGCTCGTCGGGAATGGCGGCCTTCTTCCAGGGAATCCATTACAAGCGGACCGGCGAGTGGAAGGAAGAGATCGTCTTCGTCGATCTGCTGAACACATCGGCCGAGGGCGCTGGCAGACGGCCAACCGTCGCGGCCTTTCCCGACGGAGCCCGCGTCGAGTTGCCGCCCAACAAAGATCACCGTCAGATTTTCGCCGATTGGCTGATCCGGGCGGAGAATCCTTGGTTCACAGGAAACATCGTTAACCGCATCTGGTACTGGCTGTTTGGTATTGGCATCGTTGACGAACCGGACGATATTCGTCCGGACAATCCCCCCGTCAATCCTGAACTGCTCACATTGCTCCAGCGTGAACTGGTAGGCGCCCAATACGATCTGAAGCACATCTACCGGCTGATCCTGAATTCGGCGACCTACCAACGCTCGTGCATTCCCCCATCGGATCGTCCGGACGCCGAAAGGCACTTCGCACACTATCCGCTTCGCCGTCTGGACGCCGAAGTACTGATTGACGCCATCTGTCAGATCACGAAGACGACCGAGACGTATTCGAGCTTGATCCCGGAGCCCTGGACCTTCATCCCTAAAGAACAACGCACGATCTGTCTGGCGGATGCCAGTATCACGAGTCCATTCCTGGAACTATTCGGACGTCCTCCGCGGGATACCGGTCTCGAATCGGAACGGAACAACACACCGTCTCCCGCTCAGAAACTCCATTTGCTGAACTCGACCCACATTCGTGACAAGATCGAAAGCCGCCTGAAGACGGAAACCAGCACCACGGCGACACAAGGGCGGGCATCGGGAAGACGTTCCCGTGGGGCTTCGAACTCCTCGGGCGCTTCACCCAGTCTGTCGCCGGAGAACGTGACCGACGTCTACCTGGCCACCCTCTCTCGATTTCCAACGCGGGACGAACTCACGGTGATTCACAAATACGCGAGCGAGGGCGAGGCAAAAGGAAGAGAGGTGCTGGTCGATTTGACTTGGGCGCTGATTAACACTCCGGAGTTTCTGTACCGCCATTAGCGGCACATCGCGAATTTGGATCAGCCGTTTGGGCGCTAGCCCCGGTTCTGTTGCGGCAGGAACCGGGGCTGGAGCCAAGCGACTAATCCGTTGTCAAATCCCAAGAGTTGGGTTGGAGCAGTAGCGGAAGTCGCCAAGACTTTCGGTGATTTTCCGATTCGGTCGAAACTCTTGGCGAGTTGCGCTACCTCAAAACTAACCGTTGACAAGGCACTAGTCCGTTCCCAACACCTGACCCCCGACACCTGACACGCCATGCACAAGCAAGACAATACTTTGAACCACCGGCCCATCTCCCGCCGTGCGCTGTTGCGCGGCAGCCTCGGCGCCTCGGCAGGACTCTTGATTGGCCACGCTGCGGGGCTCGCAGCACAGCCGTCGCCCAAACCTACCGCAAAATCGGTCATTCAGATTTGGATGTGGGGCGGCCCGTCTCAGTTGGACACGTTCGATCCGAAGCCGGCAGCGGGAGCCGATTACTGCGGCCCGTTTACAAAGCCGATCGAGACCAATGTACCGGGCATCAAGATTGGCGAGATGCTTCCCGAGTTGGCCAAGCAGGCCGACAAGTACGCCATCATCCGCAGCATGACGCACGGTATCAATGCTCACGAAACGGGGACCTACCTGGTGCAGACGGGACGGATGCCGGGCGAGGAGGTTCTGTATCCTTCGGTCGGCGCCGTGGTGTCCTACTTTAAGGGATACCGAGGGGGATACAAGGGCTTGATTCCGCCGTACATCGTTTTGACAGCGACGCAGGGGCGTTTCTCCGAGGCCGGCTTCCTGGGGCAGCGTTACAAGCCCTTCGCCACCGGCGGTGATCCGGCCCAGACGCCGTTTTCCGTGGAAGGTGTCGTGGCCGAGGGCATCTCCGACCGGCGACAGCACGAGCGGCGGGAATTGCTTCGCAGCCTGAACACGCTCGGGAGAACGGTGCCGGACAATCCGAAACTGGCGGCCCTGCAACAGTGCGAGGACCAGGCATACAACCTGATCCTGGGAGACGGGGCAGCCGTGTTCGATCTGTCCCAGGAATCGGCCGAGCTGCGCGAACGCTATGGAATGACGACTTTCGGTCAATCGTGTCTGGCGGCGCGCCGGTTGGTGGAATGCGGCGTGCCTTTTATCACAATCAACTACGAGGGGTGGGACACGCACAAAAACCACTTCACCACCATGCGCATGAAGTTGCCCGAAATGGACAAGGCGATGGCAACACTCCTGCAAGATCTGGCAGACCGCGATCTGCTGAGCAGCACGATTGCATGGTGGTCCGGCGAGTTCGGCAGAACACCGAAGATCCAATGGGAACCGCCCTACAACGGCGGTCGCGGTCATTGGGGCAGCGTCTTCTCGGCCTTGCTGGCCGGCGGCGGGTTCCAAGGCGGTCGTGTCGTCGGCAGCTCCGATGCAAAAGGCGAGACGGTACACGAGCGACCTGTGTATCCGTGTGATCTGATCGCCAGCATCTACCAGCAGCTTGGCATTGATCCGGAAGCCCCGCTGCCGCATCCCCTTGGCAAGACAGTCCGCGCGACGCCAACCGCTGGCGATGGCGTGCCGATGGGCGGACGATTGACGGAAATCATGTAATCAATGAAGGGCAAAACGATGAAAAGTCATGGATCATTCTGTCTCGCGCTGCTCGGCTGCCTGGCCCCCGTGTCTTTGGCGCGAGCGCAAGAAGACAATCCGCACATCGGTTACGTCTATCCTGCCGGCGGACAACAAGGAACCACGTTTCAAGTAGTGCTTGGCGGGCAGCATCTGGACGGCGCCAGCATTGCCCGCGTCTCCGGCGACGGCGTACAAACGAAGGTCATCGAGCACATTCGACCGTTGAATCAGGGGCAGTTCAAGGAAATGCAGAACCGCATGGGCGAACTGCAGAAGACGAAGGAGGCCGCTGCGACCAGTGGTTCGGGACGCCGGGGACGTGGCGGTCCGCAAGCGTTCACGAACGAAGACTGGACGGCCGAGGACGAAGAAATGCTTGCGGAAATACGAAAGCGGCTTGCCACCTTCTCCATCAGAAGGTGGTCGGCCCCAGCGCTGGTCGAGACGGTTACGCTCGAGGTGACGGTGGCGGAAGACGCGGAGCCGGGCGAACGGGAATTGAGATTGCAAACGGAGCAGGGAGTGACGAATCCGCTGGTCTTCTGTGTTGGCCAACTGCCGGAGATTGCCGAGGAATCGACCAGAAGCGTTGCCGTGGCAGAGAGCCAGCAGAGAGGCGGCAGAGGCAGGAAGCGGCAACAGAGCGCGAGGCCCGATCCTGGCACCAGTCCTATGTCGGACGAACCGCAGGTCGAGACGGAGATTAGGCTGCCAGTGACTCTTAACGGCCAGATCGTGCCGGGCGATGTGGATCGGTATCGCTTCCAGGCGCGCCAAGGGCAACAACTGGTCGCCGTGGTCGGTGCGCGGCGGCTGATCCCGTATCTTTCCGATGCCGTTCCCGGTTGGTTTCAGGCGGCGGTCACGCTGTTCGATGCGGATGGAAGAGAAGTCGCTTATGAGGACGATTTTCATTTTCATCCATTCGATCCCGTGCTTCACTGCCAAATCCCCGAAGATGGCCAGTACGTACTCGAAATCAAAGATGCCCTTTATCGCGGACGCGAGGATTTCGTGTATCGCATCGCCCTCGGCGAGTTGCCGTACGTGACGGGCGTCTTCCCGCTGGGCAGTCAGTCCGGCACGGAGACGAAGATCGAGCTGACCGGCTGGAATCTCCCGGAAAGAGCGACTTGCGCAGAAAAAGGGGATAAGTCCAATTTTCCGGAACGGCCTGAAGGGTGCTCTGCACAAATTGGACTTATCCCCTTTTTCAGCACGCTCGTGTTCCAGGAACCGGGGCTGCACTGGATCTCGGTGCCCGCTGGCCGGGTGTTGTCGAATCATGTTCCATTCGCAGTCGACTCGCTTCCCGAGTGCCTTGAACGTGAGCCGAACAATGAATGGGAAACCTCGCAGCGCGTGACGTTCCCGATGATTATCAATGGCCGCATTGATCGCCCAGGGGATCTGGACGTATTCTGCATCGAGTGCCGCGCCGGCGATCAGATCGTTGCCGAAGTATGGGCTCGCCGGCTTGGTTCGCCACTCGATTCTGTGCTCAAACTCACCAACGCCGCAGGCGTGCAACTGGCCTTCAACGACGATTACGAGGACCGTGCCGCCGGGCTGACGACGCATCACGCGGATTCGCGGCTGAGCGCAACCATCCCGGAAGACGGACTCTACTATCTTCACCTTGGTGACGCACAGCACATGGGCGGCGACAATTATGGCTATCGTTTGCACATCGATACGCACAAGCCGGATTTTGAACTTCGTGTGGTGCCGTCCAGCATCAACGCCCGCGCCGGCACAACCGTGCCAATCACGGTGCATGCCCTGCGCAAGAACGATTTCTCCGGCGACATCACGCTTGCGTTGAAGGATCCGCCGGCAGGATTCACGCTGAGTGGCGGACTAGTCGCGGCCGGTGAACATGTTGTTCGGCTAACGCTGACGGTCCCGCCGGAGTCTTCGGATCCGCAAAGTCTATCTTTGGAGGGCCTCGCGAAGATACAGGACCGCGACGTCCTCCGCCCAGCCGTACCGGCCGACGACATGATGCAGGCCTTCATTTACCGGCATCTCGTGCCCGCAAAGGAACTCCAGGTTTGCGTGATTGGCACTCCGCGACGGTTGAATGTGGGCCTCGTGAGCAACGAGACAGTGAAGATCCCTGTAGGTGGAAC
>Ga0351885_10061_pt1 | contig 56083 bp, 49 predicted proteins | sample TotcelFGM3001L13_FD_206771 | JGI IMG/M metagenome (GOLD analysis project Ga0351885, IMG submission 206771) | Enriched cells from coal bed in the Powder River Basin, Montana, United States - Total cells FGM rep3 HSBNCT.FGM.300.1.L13 ... | reverse complement strand
GGACCTGGCGGAGAAATTGATTGTCCTGGCGGGCAAGACCCCCGGCAAAGATATCGCCATTTCCTACACGGGCCTGCGCCCGGGGGAAAAACTGTACGAAGAGTTGTTCAACGTTGACGAAGCATCCCGCCCCACCGAACATCCCCTCATCAGCCGCGCCATTGGAGGACCGGAATCCAAAACGGCCTGGGAACAGCACCTGAACGACATTCAAGCCTTGGTCCGCCAACGGGACGCAACCGGATTAATCGCAAAATTTAAAGAGATTATCCCTAATTATACCCCTTGCGGCTCATCATCAGGCAATCCCATGCATGATTTGGAAGTTTCACCTGGGCCATTGAACCCCCAACCTTGAACCTTGAACTTTGAACTTTGAACTGCTTAATGCCGTCCAACGTTTTCGGGTAAGATCGAATCGAACATGGCTTTTTTATTGTAACAACCTTTGATACCGTCATAGTTGAAATAGAAAACATTGTCAGGGTTATTCCCCTCATCCTTGAAGACATAGGCCGAACCTTTGGCTCCCACCAGGGTGGACCCATTGACGCACACTTGACTGCCGCTCATAATGTGGACCGCATAATTGGACCCGGTGGCGACCCCAAAGAACAGGCTGCCCGAAATGGTTACGGGAGAAGAGGTGATGCGGACCCCGTCACCGCCGTTCATCTCTAGCCAACCGCCGACAATGCTCACCCGGTTGTTGTTGACCACCTTAAAGATATCGACTCCATGCTCGGCATTGCTCTCACAATGGAGTCTCGTCATCGTGCACCCTCCCCCGTAATGGGCCCCATCTTTATCGGTAAACCTCGAGATATGCGCCCCGGATTTTTTATTGGTAGTCGCCGAAATGGAGTAAAAACTGGCGGAATTGCACCCAAGAATCGAAATCCCATTACCCCCATTATCAAAGGTTTGAATATTTCTGAAAGACCCTCCCTGGCAAGCCGCCAGGACTATCCCGTCCCCAACCGCTTTGTGCGCGCTTACCCCATCCAGGGCGTCAAAGTAGTTCATGCTGATTTTATAAAGGTAGATGCAATTGTCGGCTAAGTTGTTCCCATCTATTCTTAAATTCCTCAGGCTGAATTGTTGCGCCCCATAATTAGGTTTCATGGCCACGTCGGCACTCATCACCGCCGGCATGGATTTGCTTGCTTTAATAATGGTCCCGGGGTCCGCATCCACAAAGATCTGTTCCGGTAAGACGATCATCTGAGAGGTAAGATAGGTGCCATGCTTAAAATAGAGTACCTTGCCCGTGGCCGCATGAGCCGCGCCCGCGATCGCCTCATAATCATCGGCAACGCCGTCACCCTGGGCTCCCCACCACTGCGGATAAATAAAACGGGCCATTATGTTGCCTTCGACCCGGCCTGGACCGCTGAATATCTGATAAAAACCCGCCTCGATTTCACCGTTAATGGTGACGTTAACCCCGCGGCCCAGGCTGAATATCGCCCCCCTCTCAAACTCCAGGGCAATATTCTTCGGAAAGACGATATCTTCAGAAATCGGCCAATTCCCCGGCGAGAGGCGCAAGGTTGCCTGGCTGGAGCCGGCGGCGGCCAGGGCTTCTTTTACGGTTTTATAGTTCGAAACCCCTGCCGATTTGCGAACTTCGATCCCGGGTGTTCCGGACTTCACACTGGAAGACACCGCCGGCCCTTTGGACTCCTTGGACTTGCCGGCCGGAAAAACGCCCTGGTCCCAGACCGGCTTCTTGGGAAGACTTTGCCCCATCAACATCACCGCCGCCGCCAGGGCCAAGACCAGGAGTCCCGCAGACTTAAGCCCTTTGTGCATCAGGAGAGATTTCAGCTTCCTTGCCCTTTTCATGTGCATCTTCCTTTCAGATTCTGCTTACCAATAGTTCCCTTCCCATGAGCCACAATTTCCCCTCATCTCTTCCTTCAGGAGCCAGCCTTATACCAAGCTGCGGCCAAAGAGGTAATATTTAGCTGTCATTCTGAACGGAGCGAAGCGGAGTGAAGAATCTCGTATTTTGAGATTCTTCGCTGCGCTTAAAATGGCAATATTACTCATTTTACGGCAACTTGGTATTAATTCTCTCGGCAGCCCACGACTCGTTAAAGCTTATAACTCCATCATCAAATTTGATCCAGGGCTGCAAATCATCTGGAATTAACGGTTTAGTGATAATAAAAGCAAATAAGTTATGTTGCTTAGGAAAGAGCTTTACAATCAATCTATAAATTGGCGACGATATATCTATTAAGATTTTCTTCGACCAACTCTTTGATCTCTTGGTGGCGCTTGGTTCATCTAAACCGTATCTATAGGTAAATTTATGCTTTACATAAGGAGCGTATGATTTAATAGTTTTCTCAACTTCACGTTCAGTCCATCTATAAATATAGTTTGGAATGCAGGTATTATTGACCCCACCATATTTGCAGTTGTGATCATAAATTGCTGCGGTTTCATAATCCGGGGTTATTTTAATTTTTATCAATAATCTCATTAACCAAGAATCCCTGGATTCAATCACCACCACGCCTTTTTTTGCTACCCGGTACATTTCTGTCAAACCCCGATGTGGCGAGCTAAAATGGTGTAACGTCGCATGTGCCGTTACATAGTCGATTTCATTATCTTTATAGGACAATTTTTCAGCGTTTTGTAAACAGTGCTTATAAGGATAATATTCGCTATCACTCTGTGTCTCATCTATATTGGAGATAGTGACATCTATGAAACCATTTTCTTGAAAAACAAGTTTGTCGTTTTCATCTCCCCCAATAACCAAAATAGACGCATTTTTGTTCTTGATAATCTCATGTGTACAATTTTTATAAAATAAAAGCCTGGCATCCAGCAGTGAATTTTCCTGTTTCATATTTTTCACCAAATTAATTAATCGTTTCGCCAAATTTCAAGTAGAGACTCGGTTTAACCCCAGATCCATCAGCCGGCGGCCGTAATAATACGGCAAGAGCCAACTGCGCTGAATTCGATAGTGCGTCCGCATCCAGGCCTTATCCGGAAACAGGCCACGCCATAACCCCTTAAGATCGTCGTAAAGCAAGGCCGTAAACAACACAAACCCGGCCCGGCCGAACTTCGGTTCGTCGGGGTTAAACAGCCCGACTCGCTGCAACCAGCCGGTGATCAGGGCAATCTTCCAGGCAGGTGGTTGCAGTTGGGCCAGAACTTCGTCCGGGATGGGGGTTCCGAAGAGGAACCGGGGAATCGCCAGGGAAAAATAAACCGGAGTTTTAACTTCCAGCGCCATTACCCGGGCCAGAAAGAGGCCCCAATTGAGCGGTTGGCGGCGCACAATCCGGTCCACATCCGTGTGGAGGCGAAACCCGGGCGCCCTTACATAGGAGTGCTTGGCGGTATGCAAAGCTATTTGCAGCAGGTTGTCCTGGGGGGCCAGCAGGCGAACCGCACTCCCGGGGATGGGAATCGAGCGGGCCAGCAGTTCCTCGGCTTTGGGCTCCTGGTCCGGCCGTATCCACCGCCCGGCCACCGGCCGCCACTGCAACTCGAGCCAGAGCCGGGCTCCCCCGGGCAACCTTTTCCAGTATTCCGCCCCGCCGCCCTGTTCCGCCGCCTCCAGCGAGGCTTTTTCCAGAGGGCTGCGAAATTCGAAGTTATAGCCTTCGTCCAGCAACAGCTCATGGGCCCGGCGAAAATGGCGTATCGAAACCAGCACATCCAGATCGCCCATGGGGCAGCAACCGGGGCAAGGATAAATCCCCCGGGCGATACCGCCATTTTTTAAGGCCACCAGAGGAATCCCGTCTGCGGCTAACCGGGCGGCCAGGCGATCAAGCTCGCCCAGATAGAGGCGGAGTCGCTGAAAAGTCTCATCGTGGGCCTGACGCCAAGGGGCCGGGACTTCGGAGTCGAATGTTTCCATAAGCACATGGGCCACCAAAGAATCGACCTGGTTCTCCCGGGCCAGGGCAAAGGCCGCCCGGTCCCCGAGTTTTTCATAAAGCCGGCACGCCGCAGGTCCCCGGACTGCCATCGGCTCATCGGCGATGGCCCGGCATAACAGCCTTTGCGGCTCCGTGAGGGTTAAACCCGGCAGCATGAAACCAGGGCCTCCGCTATTTCAGCCGCTAAATGGCGGGCGATCTTATCCCAGGTATAGCCGGAAGCCACCAGTTGCCGTGCCCGCTGTCCCATCTCCCGGCGATCCGGGGCCGCAGCCATGTGCTTAAGGGCCTCGGCCAGGCTGGATTCATCATAGGGCACCACCAGACCGCAGCGGTTTTTCTCCACTTCCCGCCACAGACCCACCCGGTCGGTAACCACCACCGGCAGGCCCATATACATGGCTTCCAACATGGCAATGCTCAAGCCTTCAGACCGGGAGGGCAAGACAAAAACATCGGCATCCTGCAAGGCCGCCAATTTGTCCTGGCCGGTAATGAGTCCGGTCAGAGTGAGGCGGCCGGCCAGGCCGAGTTCCTCCGCCTGGTGTCGGACTTGAGCCTCATAACCCCGCTCATTCGCCCCCGCCAGCACCAGATGAGAGTCACCGGAACCCTGTAGAAGTTTCTTAAACGCCGGCAACAACAAATCGAGTCCTTTCCCGGCATCGATCCTGCCCAGGAATAAATAAATAATGTCCTGTTTTAGGTTATGCTGGTGCCTGAAAAAATTCATCCGGGGTAATGCTTGAAAAATTTGGGGATCGATGCCGTTCGGCACCACCCGGCAACGGCCAAACCGGTAAGAGGTTTCCATCTCTTCGGCGGAATGATAGGCGGTGAAGAGGCCCTTGGCAAAATTCTTTTGCTCCAGGAGCTTGAGATAAAGGAGCTTGCGCGCCCGGCTATGCGCTCTCAGGCCATGGGTATTCAAACTCCCGTGACTGAAAATGATATAGGGCTTGCCCCGGGTCCGACTGATCCAGCCGGCCGCTAAACTGGCAAACTGGTAGTGGAAATGAATCAGAACGATCTCGGCCCACCTCGCCTCAAGCCAAAGTCTGCGGGCCAATCGGGGGGAGAAACCCCAGTAACGGGATAACGCGGTGGGCTCATAGTAAACCTGCACCCCGTCTACCATGACCGGCGCATCCACCGGCACCGCCAAATCTTCGGTGGGATTACGCAGGTTGGTGGTGCAGACCCGGACCTCATGCCCCTGGGACACCAGGCTTTTGCCTAATGAATGGGCCACATGCAGCGCCCCGCCATAATGGTAGGCCGGCACGTAATGGGGACTGACCATTAAAATTCGCATTTATTCTTTCGCGCCCTCAATATCCTGGCGGCCTGTTCCAAGACAACCTTGACGCCCCGCTCCACCGGCCACGCTACCGCGGTTTTCCGGGCCTGGGCGCCGATCTCCGGGAGCTTCTCCGGGTGGCGCACCAGATCCAGCATGATTTTGGCCAGTTCGTCCACGTCTTCCGCAGGAAAGGCAAATCCGTTGACACCCGAAACAATCCGGTCTTCCACATTGCCGCACACATCGGAGCCGATTACCACCCTGGACCAGTTCATGGCATCCAGGATTACCACCGGGAATGGATCAATTCTGGCTGGGTGGAGGATTATCTCCGAGGCCAAATAAACCGCCTCCACCCCCATGGGTTCCTGCCACCCCAGGAAAGACACGGAATTGCCCAACCCGAGGCTGTGGGCCAGCGCTTCGAGGTTTTGCCGCTCCGGGCCTTCCCCGGCAATGAGCAATCCCACCGGCCTTGGGGCTTGCCGCCGGCATTGGGCAAAGGCCCGCAAACCGATATCATTACCCTTTATTGCCGCTAACCTTCCTATCATGGAGAAAACCACGCCTTCGGGCCCGCATTGCACCGTTTCTCGCAACTTCTGAGCCTCATGCCGAATCTCTGCGTCTCCTCCAGCCAACCCGGGCCGATCCAGGTCCACCAAAAAAGGCAGTTCGATAAATTGTTCCGCCCTGGCCCCCATTTCCAGCAGTATGCGTCTGGCTTTTCTGCCGGTGCCGAAAATAATATCCGGTTTGGGTAACAGCCACTTCAAGAATCTCCGCCGGAGCCAGCGCTTCAGCGCCGGACGCTTAATATCCTCCGCGGGCGTATCCACCCACAGGGCCACCGGCGTCCGGCGCAGGCAACGGGCCAGGATCACCGCCACCGTGGGTAGATGGGCCCAGTCCCCCACGATAAAAACGCTGTCAACATCGAACCAGGCGGTTTTCAACCGGCGCCAATCAATGCCCCATATCGGCTCCATGCAGGTATTGTGGTAGCCCCGGCCAAGTGCCGATTTCCAGGGACGCCGCCAACTGCCCCGCCACAGGTAATAGACCTGGAAGTCAAGGCCGGGATGATCTTCCAGGGCTTGAAAGAAAAAATCCGAGTAGGGGGCGGGCAGCTTATGAATCTGGTGGATTCTTATGGGGCCGCCTGCCCGATTAGCGCTCATCTTCCGATGCTCCTCACCGGAGATAGACCTGTAGTTTCCTCTTCCACTGCGGCCGGCTGCACCGGTTTAATCTTCAGAGCCATCGGCGCCATAAATACCAGGATAAAAATGTTTATGACGTTGCCGAAGGAAGGGATGACCGAAGCCGTGGTCATTTGGACCAGGATGCCCACCCAGCAGCCCAAGGCGATGCGGGCCTGCCGGGCGGAAGGCTCGTCCGCGGCAGAGGCGGCATTCAACCTGGTCCGACGGATAATTATTGCCAGGGGAATGAAGAATAGTAAGAAGCCGATGAGGCCATTTTGCAGAAAGATATCCAGGTAAGCGTTATCCACATGGCTCCGGGTCAGTTCCTGGGTCGAATAAGTTTTGCTCTGATCATTGGGAAACCCTTTAACCTCATATTTGCCGCAGCCCAGCAGATAATCGACCGCCGAGGCCCGGTTGAGATTGGCCTCCAGGGTCATCCTCCAGATGGACAGACGCCCGGTAGTAATTTGATCAATTTTACCGGCGCTGGGATTTATAAAGAGAAATGCCAGCATAATGAGGGAGACCGTGAGAAATAGAGCCGTAAACTTCGAGAGAAAAGACCACCTTTTATTAAAAAATGCATAGCATGCAATCAATATCATCGAGGCCACCAACGTATTTCTCGACCCGGCTAACAGCATAAATACAATTGAACCCAGCGCCAAAACTAAAGCGCCGATTCTCCACAAATTACGCTTAAGCGTAAAGACATAATAAAATGCCAAAGCAAATACTATCTGCCAGGAGTTAGCGTAGTAATTTGGGTGTAAAAAGCTAAATACCAATCGGTCACCATGACCAATCACATAGTACCGGCCTGTTAATAATCCTAAGCAGATTCCGCAAAACAAGACCAATAGATTAGTCCATAATAAAACCTTGATGGCCCGGCGCCGAAGATTTTCACCTTGCAACATGGCAGGGAACGCCAGATAAACACCGATGACCCAGAACCAATAAAGCAGGATTTCCTTCCAGCTTATTTCTAATCTGACTATATTAACCATGGTAACGTAAAAAGGGAACAAAATAGCAAAAATAAAAATACTTTTATCAAAATTGATCAGGCTGCGTTGAGATATTCGTAACAATACGACTAGTAAAGACCAGACAACTATTATGACGCCGAGGATATTCTTGGAGTGGTGCAATATAACCAGCGCTATACCAGGCAAGAACCCCAAGACCGACAGCAATTGAGAGGCGGACCACAGGCCGAGCAGGACCAAAAAAACTACCTCAGACCCTTTAGAAGAACGGTTTAAAGATATTTCATGGTCAGCCATGATCATTTCACCACTGCCTATACCTTATGGGTTGCCTCACTTATTAATTCGAAAAAGCAAATGCCCCGTACCGACAAATAATTTGCGAATCAAGGTATGCTTGTTTAGACATTGATCCCCTCTCAACGAAAACCAGGCGATTACGTCAAACGGGTCCATAGAATTCACCGCATCAGCATCGTCCGTCCAAAAAATCTCAAAATTCGGGGACAGTTCTTTATACTTGAGACCGGCTTGCTTGCCCCCGAGCCAGGCTGAAATGAGCCGGCCCAAACGTCGCGGAATTACATACCCGGCCCGGAAAATTAAGCTATTTCGCAGTGGAATGGAAGCCTTGATCGCCTTCCCTTTCAGGCCGAAATCCGAATACGGCCTGACCGCATACCCCTGGGCGGCCCAGGGCCGACAATACCAGGCGGGACTTAAGAACAGCAAGCCTCCAGGCTTCAAAACCCGGCGCATTTCCAGCAAGGCACGCTCGGGGTCAGGAACATGTTCTAAAACGTGAATGCTCCAAACGGCCTCAAAGGAGTTATCGTGGAAAGGCAAGGCAGTTGCACCGGCGCAGCAAAAGGGCTTATGCAAATATTGAGCGACGCGCTCCGATAAATCCATCCCGACGTAGGGCGCCACCAAATCTTGAAAGGCCCCGCGGCCGCATCCTATCTCGAGAACCGGACTATTTTCCAGGTGATACTGCTCGACAAAAGAACCTAAAATTGGATGATGCGTATGATCGCTGATCTTAGCGGCATATTTACCTTGTGAAAATTCACGGTCATAAAACGTTTTCATCTGATTGTCCAGCTGCAGAGAGCAGTAATGATAATCAATATTGTCGCAACTGTTGAGTCCTCTAAGAATTCGCTTCCGGTTGATGGGTGTAATAAATCAAGCTGATATAGAGCGCTGAAGTGCCGAAGGTGGTGATGACCAGTGCCCCTATTAAACCGAAGATACCATATCTCGGGACCAAAATTTGCAGCAAACTTATCTTGGTCACCAAGGTTATGCCGCTGATCAGAGCGTCATGGGCCATCAGGTGTCTGGCAATCAAAACTTGTCTTAACACGGTGGTCACGACATAGGCGATGAGACATATTGAAGTTAATTTTATGATCATCGCCGTCAATGAAGCGGCTTCTTCGGTGAACTTGCCGCGCAGAAACAGCAGGCGCACTAAAAAGTCGCTTGAAAGGAAGAGAACTAATGTTGCTGCAGCCGCGAAAAGTATGATGATCAGATAATATTGCCGCGGCAGACCGAATCTCTTTGCCCGGCCCTGCTGCTCCAGGCGGCTCAGGACCGGGAGCAGGACCGCGGAAACCGCCGGCAGGACCAGGGTCGAGGGGACCCCCAAGACGTTTAAGGATAAGCTCAAGGCCACCACCGACCCGGGGGGGAGTTGGGAGGCATAAGCCCGCTCCACCACCCCCTGGGCCAGAACCAGGAGAGAACTTCCCAAAAAGAACAGGACGTTCCTTATGGGGAGCGGAGGTGGGACAGTTGCCGGCGGCTCCGGATTTTTGGCTGGCCAGGCATTTTTTAGCGGCGATCCCCGGCCGATGAGCGCGGTCAGGACCGCCAGGCCCGCGATGCCGCCCCCCAGCATGCCCAGAGCCGCACTCTGAACCCCCCATGGCGAAGCCAGCAGGACCCCGGCAATCAATCCCAAGGTGCAAAATCCCAGAAAGAGGGGATAGGCGAAATACGTCCCGTAGCTTTCGGACAAGGCCTTGCCAAGTCCGGCGCAGGCTAAAATGATTAACAGGGGCGAGAGGATAACCAGGACCCGGCTCAACTCTTGAAGGCCGGCGTCACTAAGCCCCGGTCCCAACAGTTTGGCCACCGGTAAGGCAAAATAAGCTAAGAGGAGAGCAAGGGGAAACAAGGCAATCATCGAGGCGCGGAGCCATCGGTAGCTTAAGTTTAAGACCAAACACGAGTTTTTTGCCAGGATGATGGGGGTGAAAACGGGGACCAAAACCCCGGCAACGGCCAAGGCCAGGCTAATTCCCAGGGTTCTCGCAAAGTTCAGGCCTAAAAGCAGGGCGTCGAGTTGTTCGGTGGCCCCGAACTTCGCCGCTAATAAGGAGTCCCGCCCCAGACCCAATAAGATATTGATGCCATAAAAAACCGAAACCAAACCAATGGCCGGCAGATATCGGTGGACAGGATTTGATCTCATCATTGATTAACCGGTTTAATCAATCAAGTTGCGTCCTTATTACCTTGAGGGGAACGGCTCAAGACCGAATTATGAATTTTCATGATGCTGATAGTGTCTAGTACCTTTCGGACATTCCTGCTGCGAGCGAAAGTGCTTTCGGCCAGCAATCGCCCCGTCCGGCGACACTGTTGCAAAAAAACCTTATCATCTCGAAAGGTCAGAATGGCCTGAACCAGGCCTTCGACATCGCCGGGTTTTATATTGAGCCCGCAGTGAAACTGCTCGATCAGCACCTGCAAATCGCTGGGGGTGTGGCTAAGCCCCAGCAGGGCTGAACCTGCGGCCATGGCCGACAAGGCTTTGCTGGGGAAGGCCAACCCTTCTGCACCGGCCTCCAATGACACCAGGGCGACGTCGGCCGCGGCCAGGGAAAAGGGGACCACGGCCTCGGTTTGCCAAGGCAGCAGAGTGACATTGGCGGGAGCCTCCCGGCGGATATAATCGGCGACGATTTGCCGCTTGGGGCCGGCCCCGATAAACATAAAATGGACGTCGCGGGCGAGGCGTAAACGGCGGGCGGCGCTGAGCATGGTTTCGATATCATGCCCCATCCCCATATTGCCCGAATACATCACGGTCAGTTTGCCGACCTGGGCGTGACTCCGGGCAAACCAGTTTTCTCCTTTCGGCAGGGGGCGCAACAATGTGGTGTCAGCCCAGGGATGAATTATCTCCAGACGGCCCGTCTTGGTGCGGGTCGGGTCAAATTGGCCAGCCAGGGTGGCGGCCATGCACTCCCCCAAGGTCATGACGGCGTCAGCCGCCTCGTAGCTCAGCCGGTTCAGCCGCCGCCAGAGCCGGGTAATCAGGGAATTTTCGGCAAGACCCTTGAGGCGCACCAACACGTCGGGATAAATGTCGTGAATCATCACGACATACGGCCGGCGGCGCCAACGGCGCAGCCCAAATCCCAACCAGGGAAGCAGCGGCGGATTAGAAAAGAGCAGACAGGGTATGTGGCCCGGCCAGCGTTGGAGCCAGATAAAGGCGTGCGCCAGATACATCAGCCAGGTGAGACCCCGGCTCAAGCTCGTAGCACGATTATAGGACACCGAAGGGAAAAGCGAGATGGGGCCTTGACTACCCTTGGCCAACGTCTCTGGATGCCCGGTTAAGAGGGCGATGGGGCCTAACTGTCGGCTCAGGTCTTGGGCCAATTCCCAAGTCAGGGGACCGGCCATCTGATTGAGGATAAGGAGCCGGGGCCTTGGTCTTCCTTGACGCAAGTTTTTGGTCTCCACTACTTAAAGGCAATGGCTGATTTCTTGTCGGAGAATATTAAGCCCTTTATCCAGTTGCACAAAAGACGGATTATTATTTTCTTCCAGGCGCAAAGCCAGTTCTTCCAACAGAAACAATGAACCGTAACATAAGCGGCGCCGGGAATCCCGCCACCCGTTGCCGTAGCAGGAGAAATCCGGCCACAACCCGTCGTCCGGAATTCCCTGGGTAATCAAATTCTGTAAACGCCCGGATAAACCCTGGGTTCTCCGAGATTGTAACACAAAGGTCAATAAATCGTAGGCCGCCTGGCGCCGGCCGGCATACTCCCAGTCTATCAGCCAGAGCCGGTCCGCATCCACCAGGATATTGGCCGGTTGGAAATCCCCATGGGCCAGCACGGTGGGGAAGCGGTCTCCGCCAGCCGGCAGCAGGGCCTTAATCCGGGCCACCAGAGAATCAAGGGTTTGAATGAACAAACGTTTGTTGCCGGGAGTTATCAAGGCATTGGCTTCGATATGATTATGCGCTACAGTCATGAGATGGTCAACATATTGATTCGCATCAACTTCGCCCCAGGTGTGCCGATGTAAGACCTTGAGGGCCTGATGAGCCTCTGCAAAGGCGGCCCTGGATTGAGCCGGATCCTGGAGCCGGTTGATGGGAGCGCCGCTGACGTACTCCTCGCTGATCCAAGCGCCATCTGCTGCCACCGTCTTGATCCGCGGCACCGGCAGGCCAAGTTCTTCGGCTTGCCGCCGGACTTCAATCTCCCGCTCCATGAAAGTTGCCGGAAAACCACTCTTCCGGATGGCGTAGACAGTTTTTTCGCCATAATCCAACAGCCGGATTTTGTGGTTGCCGGCGACTATAAGCAGGGTTTCAGCCCGGGGTAAGGCCGGGGTCAGGCTTACACCGGCGTGCGCCAGCCATTTTGCCGTCAGGGGTGAGGTGGCCAGATCCACATAGAGCCGCTGCGGCCAACGGCGCCACCAGACCAGGCTGCGGGAAAATTCCTGCTTTATGGGGCCAAAAATCGCCGGGTCAGCCCGGGGAACAAAAATGGCGTTGAGATAAATATTAACCAGCCAAAACTCGCCGGAGCGGCAAGGCGATGCCGATAGGGGGCGTTTGGGGCGCCAATGAATTTCGTAAGGTCGGCCGGTCCAGGACACCAAGAACCGGCTCAGAGTCTGCTCGAAGATAACCGGGAAGGGTTCACGGGGTAGTAACAGACTGAGGCGCATAAGTGTTAAACCCTAAACATCTCTCGGATGGCGTTGCACCTGGGCCAGATGGGTGAGAATCAGGTTAAACAAGGTCGCAATCGGCTGGCTGCCATCCAAAACGTGGAACGGCACCCGGGGGATGAGGTCCTGGTAGTAGGCCAGCCTCTGACTGAGAACCTCGGGCGGGTCAGGGAAAGGCTCACCTTTCATTGCGGACCGGCGCATCGATTCCTCTACGGTGAGCAACATCAAAAAAGCTGCATCGGGCTTGGGGGATATTTTCCCCAACAGCCGCCAGAGCCAATAATCATCGAGTTTTTCCTGGGGAAAATTAAGCCGAAAATCTATGGCGGTGTCCCACAAATAGCGGTCACATAGGACTGTGCGGCCCCGGTAACGGTGCCAGCGGATTTGGACCCCGTAAACCCACAACAGATCCAGCAAGGCCAGGGACAACCAGAGGCGGCGCACCCACCATTTCGAGAGAGCAGAACTCCGTTGGGGACTGTTACCCGAAGAAGGCAAACTCCGGGAGAGAAGGCGCCGGGAGAGCGTCTTTAATCCCTGCAAGACCGCGGTGTAACCGCCCCGCGACCAGATATATACCGGCTTTCTGCTGTTCTTGACCAGATAATCGGTCAATAAAGCGATTTGGGTGGACTTCCCGGCCCCATCCAAACCGCCGAAGGTTATCAATGAACCTCGGATTGGTTTCATCTGGTTCATCCGCAATCAGCCTACTTTTTTACCAAATACCAAACCGGTCTCATGGAAACTATCAGTCAGTCGCTCAAACGGAGGACCCATATCAACGATCATTTTCTCACGGACAGCAACGAAAGATGAAAACTGGCCGGTGTTGGTGGGGCGGCCGTCCCTGGCCGCCTCTCGCTGGCGGGCACGGAGGCCCGCCCCTATGCAGGGGCGCACCTGTGTGTGCGCCCTCTTGGGGGGGGACACGCAGGTCCCCCGCTACGAGAATTGTCAATTGAACGCTAATCGGCATCAACCTTTCCTCAATTTTACTTTAGCATGGATTTAGCCGGCGCGGCTACCAGCAACTCAGCGCCAGATTTTATGTCGGGGCCGGGTCCTTCCTGGCTGGCCGTCGGCGCGCCGCCTCCTAACTGGAAGTTACATAAAATTATTTCCCGGCCGGTTGCAGCCGGACCGCTTTTGCTGGCCAATTGCCAAACTTTTTGATAGAGATTGCCAGGAGGATCGTCCGGTCTCATGTCCAACGGCGCCCCGACCCTGTCCTGGCAGCCGCCGCACCAGCCGGCGGCCTCGCCCCTGCCTCGCTGGCGCTGGCATTCCTTACCCTGGATCGACCCTGGACTCAAGGTGCTGATTCCGGTCATGGTCATCGTTTTCGTGGTGTTGGCCGTCAAGTTCGGCTCCTTCCAGGCCTATGCCGAACTCCTGAGCCGCCAGACCTACACCGCCTTTCTGCCCGCCCTGGGAGCCGGCTACGCCCTGGTGATGCTCATCTTTCAGCTTGGCCGCACGATTCTGTGGGCCAGGTACCGGCCTTATCCTCCGGCTGTCGGGCCGTTGCCCCGTCTCACCGTCATCATCCCGGCCTACAATGAAGGGGCCATGGTGGAGAAGGCCATCGCCGCGGTAGCAGCCTCCGATTACCCGGCCGGCCGGATGGAAATCATCTGCATCGACGACGGCTCCACTGATGACACCTGGTTCTACATTAAGCAGGCCCAGGGGCGCTTCCCCCGCCTCCTGCGGCCCATCCGGTTTGCCGCCAACCGGGGCAAAAAGGAGGGGCTGTACGCCGGATTCACCCGGGGGCGGGGCGAGGTCTTCGTCACCATCGATTCCGACAGCATTATCGCCCCGGATGCCCTGCGCCACCTGGTGGCCCCCTTGCTGCACGACCGGCAAATCGGGGCGGTGGCCGGCAACGTCAAGGTCTATAACCGCAACCAGAGTCTCATGGGCAAGATGCAGGGTGTCCGCTTCGTGAATCTGGACTACCTGCGGGCCTCTCAATCCCTTTACCGGGCGGTGGTCTGCACTCCCGGGTCGCTGTCGGCCTACCGGCGCACCGCCCTGATGCCGCACCTCAAGGCCTGGCGGCGTCAGACCTTTCTGGGGGCGCCCTGCCACCACAGCGAAGATCGGGCCCTGACCAATTTTATCCTCAGGTCCGGCCACTACACCTATTATCAGCGTACCGCCCTGGTGTATACCCTGGTTCCCGAGACTTACCAGGGCGTGTGCCGGATGTACCTGCGCTGGGAGCGAGGCAACGTGCGGGAGTCCCTGGTCCAGTTGGGATACCTGTTTACCCGGTACCGGAAGAAATATCGCCTCCTGCCCATCGTGGAATTCTTCCTGGCCCAGCTGGAATACCCGTTGACTTTGCTCTTTTTTGGAGTGCTGCTGGGGTCAATAGTAGTCTATCCCCTGATCCTGATCAAACTCCTGGCCGCCCTGGGAGTGGCCTCCCTGCTCAACCTGGTCTATTACCTCTGGCTGGAGCGGGATCTGGAGTTCGTCTACGGGGTTATCTATAGTTATTATGCCTTCTTCCTGCTCCAGTGGATTTACCCCTATGCCTGCCTCACGGTGCGCAACCGCCACTGGCTGACGCGTTAAAGAAAGATAATGGAGATGGTGGGCAATGCCCACCCTACATTGTTCCGTGGCCACTGACCACCGGCAAATTTTCAAACGGTTTCTCATGGTCCCTTGCCGCACTCGTGAGTCGTGAAAACTGGGGGGCTTGCGATTACAGTGCGCTGTTCCTATTCTTTAATTAACCGAACCCTGAACCTTGAACTCTGAACCTTTCGTAACTGCGCACCCGGGGTTGTACGCCAAATGGGATAAAGCTGGTATACTGAGGTGCATGGCGCACGGAAAGGGCGCACCTGTTGTGTGCGCCCTCTTGGGGGGACACACAGGTTCCCCCCTACAAAAAATTGTCCATTGATCGCCAAAAGGTATTAACCATCCACCGGGAAAAGACATGACCGACAAAAGTTACAAGCCGTTAATGGAGCAGGTGCGGGCCGCCGGCTGAGCTGCCAAGGTTCCTCCCGGGGTTTTGGAGGAAATTTTGCAGGCTCTGCCCATCCGGTCGCATCCCGACCTGCTGGTCGGCATGGAGACGTCGGATGACGCCGGGGTGTATCGCCTGACGCCTGAGATCGCGTTGATTCAAACGGTGGATTTTTTTACCCCCGTGGTCAACGATCCCTATACGTTCGGCCAGATTGCGGCGGCCAATGCCTTGAGCGACGTCTACGCCATGGGCGGGCGGCCCCTGACGGCCCTCAACATTGTCTGTTACCCCAGCAAGACCGTGCCCCAGGAAGTCCTCCTGGCTATCCTGACCGGCGGCCTGGATAAAATTCATGAGGCCGGCGCTCTGCTCGTGGGCGGCCACAGCGTCGATGACACCGAATTAAAATACGGGCTCTCCGTGACCGGCGTGGTCCATCCGGACAAGGTGCTCACCAACGGCGGCGCCCGGGTGGGCGATCAACTGATCCTCACCAAGCCCCTGGGAACCGGGGTCATTGCCACCGCCATGAAGGGGCGCCTGGCATCGCCGGAGGCTACGGCCGCGGCTATCGCGGTCATGACGGCCCTGAACCGGCTACCGGCGGCCTGTCTGGAAACCGCGACGCTGCACGCCATCACCGACATCACCGGCTTCGGTCTTCTGGGTCACGCCCTGGAAATGGCCAAAGCCAGCCACGTCGAGATCACCCTATTCGCCCATCAAGTGCCGGTACTGGCCGCGGCCAAAGAATATGCCGCCATGGGGCTGGTGCCGGCCGGCAGTTTCGCCAACCGCCGGTTCTGCGAAAAACACCTGATAGTGGCGCCGGGGCTCGATCCCCTGCTGGTTGACCTGTTCAGTGACGCCCAGACCAACGGCGGCCTGCTCCTGGCCGTAGCCCCGGACCAGGCTGAGGCCTTCCTGGAATGCCTACAGGGCCACGGCATCCACGCCGCGGCCATCGGCGCCGTGACCGGCGAGTCCCCGGGGAGCATCAGGCTGGAACCTTAAGTCTTTCATTTCGCATTCAAAATATTGCCTAACAAAGATGTCACCCTGAGCCGGAGGCGAGGGGGCTCGGGCTTTTGCGGAGAAATGCGAGATTCTTCTCCTCCCATGTCGGCTAAGAATGACAATGAATTGGCTAAGTTGCTAATATAAAATTGGATTTTATGTGCGGATAAGTCCTAAGTTGTGGTTGAAAAAATACTCTTGACAGGAATCTTTTTTGTCCTATACTGATTACATAATTACAAATTATGAAACGATATGGGCCAAATGTAAGGAGAAACTTTGCATGCCTTTGGTTAAAGTAGTACGCAACGGGCAGGTCACCATACCCAAGGAAATCCGCGAGAAGCTGGGCATCAAGGAAGGCGACTTTTTAGAGGTGGAGCCAGCCGATCAGGGGGTATTTTTCCGGCCCAAGATGCTGGTTGACAAAGGAGACGCCCTGAAAGCGTTCGGCCGGGCCTTTGAGAAGTTGCAGGCCAGCGCCAGCGACAAAGTGAAGAATATGGACGAGGGCGAGCTTACCGCCATTATTGAAGAAGCGATCCGGGCCGCCAGGAAACCGAAAAGGACAAAAAGGGCTAAGGCGCTACAAGGATGATTCGGGTTGTTGTCGATGCGAACGTCTTCGTGAGTGCCGCCTTAAAGCCACATTCCAAGCCGGCCCAGATTATTGACCTGGTGAAAGAGGGGAAGATCGCTTTAGTGCTATCCCAAGCCATCCTGGAAGAACTAAGGATGGTCTTTCGTTATCCTAAGATCAAAAAAGAACTTCGGCTTAGCGTAAGCGAGATTGACGAGACCCTGGGAAAGATTACGGCAGGGGCCGTTCTGACGCCGGGGAACATAAAGATCAGGGCTGTCAAGGACGACCCCGAAGACAATCGCTATTTGGAATGCGCCGTGGAAGGCCAGGCCGACTACATTATTTCCGGCGACCACCATCTGACCCAGCTTAAGTTTTTCCAGAGAATAATAATTATTGACCCAGCCGCCTTCTTAGAGCTAATTGGAGAAAAGATTTAATTTTAGCTGCCAATGACCGCGGGGGCGTTCCGCCCATCAAGCGCTCCCCCGCCGCAGGACGCCGCCAACCCTGATGAGCGGCCCCCAAAAATAAGGAGGCGACCATGCGAACCCGGGACCGGATGTTGCCCGTGGGCTGGTATCCCGCCAGCGTCAGCGCCTGCAAGGCGGAAATCGAACACTTTATCCAGGGGACGCCCCCCTTGCCCCCAGGGACCACGGTATACGGCGGCATCGTGCCCCATGCCGGCTGGCACTTTTCCGGCAAGGCTGCGGTCCGGGTCTTCTTTCTGGCCGCCAAGGCCGCCCAGCCGCAGGTGGTCTGCGTTTTCGGTGGCCACCTGGGGGGAAACTCGCCGCCGCTCCTGGTAGCCGACGACGCCTGGGAGACCCCCCTGGGCAGACTTACCCTGGCCACGGAATTCTATCAGCCCCTGGCCAAGCGCCTACCCCTCCGGGAGGAGTCCCCCGGGGACAACACCATCGAGGTGCAGCTGCCTCTGGTCAAGTACTTTTTTCCCCAGGCCAAAGTCCTGGCCCTGCGCGCCCCCCACTCCAACACGGCCACGGAGCTGGGCCAGGCGGTGGCCGCGGTGGCTCAGGAGCTGAAGGTCAGTATCCTGGTCTTCGGGTCCACCGACCTGACCCACTACGGCCCCAACTACGGCTTCGCCCCCCAAGGCTACGGTTCCGAGGCGGTGAAGTGGGTCAAAGAGGTCAACGATAAGAAATTTATCGACCAGGCCCTGAAACTGGACGGCCCCGGAATGCTCAAGGCCGCCCAAGCCGACCAGAGCGCCTGCAGCGCCGGGGGGGCCGTGGCCGCGGTGGCCGCAGCCCTTGCCCAAGGCGCCCGGAAAGCCGTCCTCATCGACTACTACACCAGCTACGACATCATGCCCAATGATTCCTTCGTAGGGTATGCGGGGATGGTGATAGAAGGGTGACAGGGGGATGTAGGGGCGGGTTTGAAACCCGCCCCTACGGTAAACCGAAAGGATTGTAGGGCGGGAAAGCAAAGCGCATCCCGCCTCTCGTGTCTTTACCGGATTTGGTCCAGATTCACTGCCGGTAACCGGGTAAAATAACGATGCCCTCGGCAATAACTGGTCGGCATTTCCGGGGCGGCAGGAGCGATGCCAATAGATTTACACTGGGTTCGGTCATGAGTTTCCGGCGGCGTTCCGGAAGCCTGACCATGAAAAAGTTTCCCACTGTTGAAGGCGGGATGCGCTCCGCTTTCCCGCCCTACTGGTACTTCTGGTGCAACAGGTTCTCTCCCCTCACCTTTCGGATTACCCAGCGCCCCCTGACGCCCAAAACTCCCGGGACAGGCGCATAAGAGTCTCCCCGGGAGCCAGTTCCTGGGTGAGGTCGGTCATGGTGGCGGGGTTAACCTGACCCTGGCGCACTACCTCTTCCCCAGCCTGGGCCACCGCGTCCAGCACCGCCTGGACCTGGGGCTGAAACTCGGGTACAGATAAAAATTCGGCTGAATTCCGGTAGATTTCGGCGATGAGGTCTCCGCCCAGGCACATGCGCCAGGTGAGGGATAGGGCCTCGAACATGCTCTGCTCCCAAAAGCCGCACACGCTCAGGGCCACAACCCGGGGCATCTTGTCGAAACGATGCGGAATGTCTCCGGCCTCGGGGGCCTCCTTCAAAGGGTCCATCAGGGGCAAGGTGCGTTCCACGAAGAGCTTCATGCGGGCGTTCATAGTAGCGTTGTAGATGGGGGAGGCCACCACCACCAGGTCGGCCTGGAGATACTTGTCAAACAAGACCTCCGTCATGTCGTCCTTTTGGACGCAGCGGCCCGGCGTCTTCAGCCAGCAATCATAGCACCCCAGGCAGTGGTTGATCTTATAGTTCCTGAGATATAGGGTCTCGGTCGAGGCCCCGGCCCGTTTGGCCCCTTCCAGAAATTTTTGCAGCACCAGTTCGGTCTTGCTGGTCTTGTTATCCCGGGGACTGCTATTCAGAGCCAGAATGTGCATAAAACCTCCAGGAAAGTTTTACTCTGAGAAGATCAATGGTTCGACTTATTGCTCGAACTCAATCCGAGGAATTCCTGATTGCCGAATGATTGATTGTAATGTGCCGATTCTTAACTCGGCATGGTCAGGAACTGGAACGGTAATCGTGCCGTTGGGGAGCATTTTCTGCATAACGATATGGCTACTGCGCCGGCGAACTTCGGCAAAGCCGTGCTGAGACAAAATTTGACAGACCTCTTTCCCTGAAAGAACTCGCAGTTTACCCAACCGCTACCTCAACCTGGGTAACATAAACCTCCTGACGGAGACGATTCTGGATTTCTTTTGGGGATGCAGATTCAAAAAACAGTTCCAAAGCCTCCCGGAGGTTTTCCCGCGCCTCTTGGATGGTGTCTCCCTGACTGGCTATATCCAGTTCCGGGCACAGAGCTACGTAGCCATTACCTTCTCGTTCAATGATTGCCGTAAGCTGCCGTTTCATAAACTTCTCCCGGATAAATCTATATTCCTACGTTCCTTCCATCATTAGTATGCAGGAAAAGTTAAATTTTCTATAGCAAAAAAAGGGCGACCCAACGGGTCGCCCCTACGCGTTGGCGGGCCTTGCCCGCCTTACTTTTTGAGGAAATCAGGGTGAGGGTGAGTGGACAATCAACCTTCCACAGGCTGGAAGCCTGTGCTATTAACCACTGGCCCCTGACCCCTGCTTCTTAGTACATGCCTTCCATGCCGCCCATACCGCCCATGCCACCGCCGCCCATAGCGGGCATCGGCGATTCCTTCTTGGGTTTCTCGGCGATCATAGCTTCGGTGGTGATGAGCAGAGACGCTACCGAGGCAGCGTTCTGAATGGCGTATCGGGTCACCTTGGTGGGGTCGATAACGCCTGCTTCCATGAGGTCCTCGTATGCGCCGGATTCGGCATTAAAGCCCATGGCGCCTTTCTCGTTTTTAACATGCTCCGCCACTACGGAGCCTTCGAAACCAGCATTGTTAGCGATCTGGCGAATGGGCTCTTCTAAAGCCCGCTTGATGATCTTGACTCCCAGATCTTCGTCGTGGCCCTTCAGCTTCAGGTTCGCCAGGGCCGGGGCGCAACGCAGCAGGGCCACGCCGCCGCCGGGCACGATGCCTTCTTCCACCGCGGCGCGGGTGGCGTTGAGGGCGTCTTCCACCCGGGCTTTCTTCTCTTTCATTTCCACTTCAGTCGCCGCGCCGACGCGGATAACCGCAACGCCGCCCACCAGTTTGGCCAGCCGCTCCTGGAGTTTCTCCCGGTCGTAGTCCGAGGTGGTCTCATCGATCTGGACCCGGATCTGTTTCACCCGGCCTTCGATGGCCGCCCGCTCGCCGCCGCCGTCGATGATGGTGGTGTTGTCCCGGTCGAGGCTCACTTTCCGGGCGGTGCCCAGTTCCTTCACCGTGACGTTCTCCAGCTTCCATCCCATGTCTTCGGAGATCATCTGGCCGCCGGTGAGGATGGCGATATCTTCCAGCATGGCCTTGCGGCGGTCGCCGAAGCCGGGGGCTTTTACGGCCGCGACCTGGAGGGTGCCACGCAGCTTATTGACCACCAGGGTGGCCAGGGCTTCGCCGTCCACGTCTTCGGCGATGATCACCAGGGGCTTGCCCATCTTGGCGATGGTTTCCAGCACGGGCAGCAGGTCCTTCATGGCGCTGACCTTCTTCTCATGGATGAGAATGTAAGGCTCTTCCAGGGCGGCTTCCATCTTCTCGGGGTTGGTGACGAAGTAGGGAGAGATGTAGCCCCGGTCGAACTGCATGCCTTCCACCACTTCCAGGTTGGTTTCCATACCCTTGGCTTCTTCCACCGTGATGACGCCTTCTTTGCCGACCTTGGCCATGGCATCGGCGATGATGTTACCGATGGAGGGGTCGTTGTTGGCGCTGATGGTGCCAACCTGGGCGATCTCTTTCTGGTCTTTGGTGGGTTTGGAAATCTTGTGGAGTTCTTCCACCACGGCGGTCACGGCTTGCTCGATACCGCGCTTTAAGGCCATGGGGTTGGTGCCGGCGGCTACCAGACGGGAACCTTCCCGGTAAATGGCCTGGGCCAATATGGTGGCGGTGGTGGTGCCGTCGCCGGCCACATCGGAGGTCTTGGAGGCCACTTCCCGCACCATCTGGGCCCCCATGTTCTCGAATTTGTCTTCCAGTTCGATCTCTTTGGCTACGGTAACGCCGTCCTTGGTGATGGCCGGGGCGCCGAAGGCTTTTTCCAGAATGACGTTACGGCCCTTGGGGCCCAGGGTGACCTTGACTGCGTCCGCCAGGGTATTGACGCCCCGGAGCATGGACTCCCGGGCCTTGATGTCATATTTAATCTCTTTTGCTGACATATGCTTTATGTCCTCCTTAGGATAATTACTGAATACAACGGAAATTTCAGGTTAATTGATGGGGAGACTTGCGGTTAATCGTTGATGACGGCCAGGATATCTTCTTCCCGCATCATCAGAAATTCTTCGCCTTCCGTCTTGATTTCGGTGCCGGCATATTTGCCGAAAAGGACCCGGTCGCCTTCCTTGAGTTGGAGAGCCATGCGCTGGCCCTGTTCGCTCATTTTGCCGGGGCCGACGGCGATGACTTTGCCCTCAATGGGCTTTTCCTTGGCGGTGTCGGGGATTAGAATGCCGCCTTTGGTGACCTGGACTTCTTCCATGCGTTTGACCAAAACCCGGTCATTCAAGGGTTTAATCTTCATATACAACCTCCTGGTGGTGAATTATAGGTTTCAGCGATATATTAGCACTCATTCATAGTGAGTGCTAATTATTGCCGTAATTGTAACCTCTATCTTGGGAAAATCAAGGGGGGCGATAAAATAATTTGACAGAAATGTGGGCCGAAGCCCGGCAGCATTACCGGGCTTCGGAAACCATGAGGGCCCGCTTGGACTTGGACTTGGAAACCTTGTCCTTGGCGCGGCTGGTGGAAGAACCGGCTTTCTTAGACTTGGCGGCGCTCTTGGGGGTGTTGTCGCTCTTTTTGGCCAACCGGGGCTCGGCCGGTTTCTGGCTCTTGGCCGGGGTCTTGTGGGCGCCTATGAGGGCGACCTTGGTTTTCTTGGGGTCGCTGGATTTGGTGGCCAATGACGGCGTTCCGAACAGAGAAGCCCGCACCACGGGGGCAGCCGCGGCCTTAACCGGGGCGCTTGGGGCCGGTTTCTCCTTTTTGGCATAGGTCCGGCTCGCCTTCGGGGAGGCCTTGGCAACGCTCCGGCTCTTGCTCCTGGACCTGGGCGCCACCCTGGCCTGCTCGGAAGAGCTGTCGCCATTAGAATAGGACGGTCTGGAACTCCTGGCCGTCCGGATCGGGGAGGACGCCACCGCCGGATGTTCGATGCGGGCGATGGTAATATTTTTCAAGAATTTTTCTTTGCTGCTGGGAGGCAGGTTCAGCGTATACGACGGCGTATCCGGGGGAGTGACGCCCCGCAGCAATTCCGGGTTGAGATCTTTTACCTCATCGGCGGGAACGTTCACCGCCACCGATGCCGCGACCAGGGAGGTGGGCTCAGTCACCGGCACCTTGTCGTATTTGACCGGCGGCAAATAGGGCACGTGTTTGAACCCGAATTTTTCCGGGTTTTTGGCGATGATGGTGGCCGCAATCATCTGGGGCACATAGTTCTTGGTTTCGGTGGGCAGACACATATTGGCGGAGAGTTCCCAGAAGTTTTTGTGATTGCTCTGGTTGAGCTCCCGCTGCACCCGGCCCTCGCCGCAGTTATACGAGGCCGCCGCCAGATACCAGGAACCGAACTGCTTATAGAGGTCCAACAGGTATTGGGCTGCCGCCCGGGTGGCCTTTTCCGGGTCCCGCCGCTCATCCACGTAGCTGTCAATGGCCAATCCATAGCGCAGACCGGTGCCTTTGATGAATTGCCACATGCCGCAGGCCGCGGCCGGGGAATAGGCCCGGTTATTGAAGCCGCTCTCGATCATGGCCAGGTAGGCCAAATCCTCCGGCAGGCCGGCCTCCTGGAAGACTTCCTTAATCATGGGCAGATAACGGGTTGAACGGGCGAGATAACGGGTGATAGTCCCTTTGCGCTCGGTGGAGAAATAGACCAGGTAGGCCCTGACCTGCTTATTCATTTGAATGGGCACATCAAATTTGACCTGATGTTCCCAATTTTTCAAGGCTTCTTCCAGGCCGGGGTCCAGACCGGTAATGCCGCTCTTGGCGTAAAGCTCTTCCAGGCGGTTGGGGCTCAACTCCTCGGCCAGGCTGGCATCATCGGGACCGTCTTCGGTTACGGGAGCGGTCATTTCTGGCTGGACCGGGTCCGCCTTCACCAGGTTGCCTTTCTGACCGCCGTTACACCCCATCAACAACGCAGTGCAGACAACTACCCCCACTAGCCAGGATATCATAGAGACTCCTCTCACCAAGTAGTCCGGGTTTGCGGTTGTACAGGTCCGGAAATAGATTTCTTTACCTCCCCCGAGGCGGACCGATAAACCTGGGATTTTTTCCGTATAGCACCATTTTTTGCACTTGGCAAGAAAAAAAGCAGGCTGTACCTGATTTTCCCGGCCTCGGGCTCTTTTAAGTTGTTGTCGGCGTGGTTATCATATACACATGAGGCGTCAAAAACCATGAACAATCTCAGATACCTGGCCAATCTGGAGATCGCTCTGGCCCTGGCCGGCTGGGCCGTCGGCCTCTGGGGCATCTGGCAGGGGGAAGAAGCTATCCTCCAGTACCTCTACTTCTTCGCCTGGTATCCGTATATCATCTGCCTGGACGGCCTGCTGGGCCGCCTCCAGGGCCGGTCCTGGCTCCTCACCCAGCCCCGACGGTTTCTCCAAATGTTTGGCTGGTCCGTGACCGTCTGGCTCATCTTTGAAGCCCACAACCTGGCCCTGAAAAACTGGGGTTATGTGGCGGTGGTCCAAGGCGGCTGGGTCCGCTGGGCCGGCTACGCCCTGGCCTTCGGCACGGTGCTGCCCGGGGTGCTCTTAACCGCCCAGGTCATCGACGCCCTGGGGGCTTTTAAAAACTTCAAGGCCCGGCCTTTCAACCCGGGCGCCTGGCAACCGTTGTCCCTGCTCGTCGGCGTCGCCTTGCTGGTCCTGCCCCTGGTCTTCCCGCGCTACGCCTTTCCCCTGATCTGGGGGGCCTGGTTCTTCCTGCTGGACCCCTTCTGCGACCTCTTGGGCGGAGAATCCCTCATCGCCCGCTTCATGGCCGGGGAGCGCCGTGAGCATCTGGGTCTCCTGGCTGCGGGCCTGATCTGCGGCCTCTGGTGGGAAGCCTGGAATTGGTTCGCCATCAGCCGGTGGGTCTACACCCTGCCGGTGCTCAACTTCTGGAAGGTCTTCGAGATGCCGCTCCTGGGGTTCCTGGGCTTCCCCCCCTTTGCCCTGGAGTGCGCCGTCATGTATAATTTTCTCATTGCTATAGATAACCGGGTGCTCACCACCCCGAGGCGCCGGCGTTTTTCGTATGTGGTCCACTTAGCCTTTTGGCTGGTGATGTTCGCGGCTATGGACGCGTGGACGGTAATTTCGTATCATTAGGGTGCGTCATACGCGCCATCTTGGTGTGTAAGACGCTCCCTACATGGCGGGCAATGCCCGCCCTACACTGGGTGGCACAGGCGTCTCGCCTGTGCAGCCATAGGCCGCCCTCCAAAGGCTAAAAACCCATATTGAGGAATGGTTCCCAAGTTCAACTTGAGAACCGGATCAAGGGCGACCCAGCGGGTCGCCCCTACAGTGCAGGATACGTTCTGAATACCGAAAAACGGAAAACGGAAAACGGAAAACGGGTCTACGCCGTCTCTCTAGGCTGCCCCAAGAACCTGGTGGACACGGAAATCATGCTGGGGGGCCTCACCCGGGCCGGTTGGGAGGTCACCGGGGAGCCTGCCGCCGCCGATCTTCTTTTGGTCAATACCTGCGGTTTCATCGAACCGGCCTGCAAGGAGGCGGTGGACACCATCCTGGATCTGGCCCGCCTGAAGGCGGACCGCCCGGGGGTTCGCCTGGTGGTGGCCGGCTGCCTGGTGCAGCGCTATGGCCCGGAGCTCACCCAAGACCTCCCGGAGGTCGATCTGTTCATCGGGGTGAACGATTTTCCCGCCCTGGCCGAACTCCTGGCCCGGCCGCAGGCGGAAGGCGCCGCCCCGCTGGTTCACCAGGCCCCGCCCTACGCCTATGCCGGCGTCGAGGCCCGCTACCCCGCCACGCCCCGCCATCTGGCCTATTTGAAGATCGCCGAGGGCTGCGGCCACGGCTGCACCTTCTGTCTCATTCCCCAAATCCGCGGCAAGCTTAGGAGCCGACCCCTGGACACCCTGGTGCAGGAGGCCGGAAATCTCGCCGCCGCCGGGGTCAAAGAACTCATATTGGTGGCCCAGGACACCACCGCTTATGGCCGGGACAAGCCGGGCGGCCCTGGGATTGCGGTGCTGCTCCGGGAGTTGGCCGCCATCGACGGCTTCCGGTGGATTCGCCTGCTCTACGGCCACCCGGCCCGCATCACCCCGGAACTCCTGGCCGTTATGGCCGCCAATCCCCGAATTCTCCCCTACCTGGATATCCCCATCCAGCACGCCCATGACGAGGTGCTGCGGCGCATGGGGCGGGGCTATGGCCGCCAGGATATTCTGGACACGGTTCGGCGCATCCGGGAAGCCCTCCCCGGGGCGACGCTCCGCACCACCGTCATGGCGGGTTTTCCCGGCGAGACCGAGGCACACTTCCAGACCCTGGCTGACCTCATCACCGAGGTGGGCTTCGACCACCTGGGGGTCTTTCTCTACTCCCCGGAAGCCGGAACGAAGGCCGCGGCCTGGGGACCCAAGGTGCCTCGGCGGGAGGCCCGCCGGCGGGCCCGCCTTTTAAAAGCCATCCAGGCCAAAATCGTCAGGGCCCGGCTCAAAGCGCTGGTGGGCACCATACAAGAGGTCCTGGTGGAAGGGGTGAGCCCGGAGAGCGACTACCTGCTCACGGGTCGCATGGGCAGCCAGGCCCCGGACATCGACGGCCAGGTTTATATTACCGCCGGAACCGGGCAGGTGGGGGAGATTCAACCGGTGCGCCTCACCCGGGCCCTGCCCTACGATCTGCTGGGGGAAATTGTGGAAGCGGGGGAAAAGGGAAAAGGGGGAAAGGGCGAAAAGGGTTGAAGGCCAGGACCCATAATGACCCTATGACCGGGCGGGAAAGCGTAGCGCCTCCCGCCTTTCGCATCTTCCATCTCCAGACGCCGAACGCCATCATCTGAAGCCCTCTCATGGTTATCAATACCGGATTAATTGCTCAGCGGCGGGATGTGTTTCACTTTCCCGCCCTTGCTGCTCACTGCTCACGGCTCATTGCTCCCATAGATCATTGACTTCCGGTGAGAAGTAAGTTAATTTATTCACATGGTTGTCCGGGGCAAAAGTATCCTCAAAGACCTGGAAAAAGATGTGGTCGCCATCAACGACGCGCTGACGGCCAATCTCCAGACCCACGTGCCGTTGATCGCCGAGGTGGGGCGCCATATCCTGCTTTCCGGCGGCAAGCGCATCCGGCCCCTGCTGTTCATTTTGAGCGCCCGGATGTGCGGCTGCCAGGGCAATCACCTGTGCGGTTTTTCCACCATCTTTGAATACCTCCACGCCGCCACCCTGCTGCACGACGACGTCATCGACACGGCCAGCGTGCGCCGGGGGGCGTCCACCGCCAACACCATCTGGGGCAACCAGGCGGTGATTCTGGTGGGAGACTTTCTCCTGGCCAAGGCCCTGTCCCTGGCGGTGACCACCAATAAACTGAAGATCCTGCAGGTGCTGTCCAACGCCACCACCATGATGGCCGAAGGGGAGATCCTTCAACTTCTGCACGCCGGAAACCTGAAGATCACCGAAGCCGAATATTTCGAGGTCATCACCCGCAAGACCGCCATCCTCATGTCTGCCGCCTGTCAGATCGGGGCCATCCTGAGTGGGGTCCCCGCCGAAAAGGAAGAGGCCCTGAGCCAGATGGGGTTGAACCTGGGTATTACCTTCCAGGTGGTGGACGATATCCTGGATTACACCGGCGACGAGCGAGAGTTGGGCAAGGAGGTCTGCGCCGACCTGCGGGAAGGCCGGATCACGCTGCCCCTGATTCACGCCCTGGCCCAGGCCTCGCCTGCGGACCGGGAGCGCCTGGCCGCCATCGCCCATGATCTGACCCCGGAGCTGGCCCCGGAACTCCGGAGCCTCATCGATAAGACCGGGTCCCTGGATTATGCCCGCGCCGTCGCCCGGGACTACACCCTTAAGGCCCAGGAAAACCTGAAGACCTTTCCCTCTTCCCTTGAAAAGACCTACTTCTGGGCTATCACTGAAGAACTGCTGGCCCGGACCCATTGACCGGCGGCCGGGACAGCTCCGGCCATTTCCCGACCGAACCGACCGTCCGAGTCGCTCCGGACGGCGGCATGTATCCCTATTGTTTCCTTAAATTAGACCGGCATTCTCCGGGGCCGCGGCCTCGGCCAGGCGCCTGTCCGGGCGGGTGTCAGCCGGACTTTCCCCTTTATTTTACTTGACATTACCCGGTTCTTGCGTTAAATTTTTTCCTGTAGATAGCATGTCAGACTGAAGGCAGGGCGGCGGGCCCTGGCCATAGATCGGAAGGGTATGCTAACCACCCTCCCTTTTTTTTTGCCTGGCTGCTCTCGCAACCCTGCTCCTGGGGCGGGATAAGTGTTACAAAATTTAGGAGGTTCCTCATTCATGAAGGAAAGAGGAAGAGTTAAATGGTTCAATGATTCCAAGGGATTCGGTTTTATCTCCCGAGAAAACGGCCCCGATGTCTTTGTGCATCACAGCGCCATCCAGAGCGATGGCTTTCGGACCCTGGCGGAAGACCAGGAGGTCGAGTTTGAGGTGGTTCAAGGTCAAAAAGGACCCCAGGCGCAAAACGTCACCAAGCTATAATCGCTAACCACTTGAGGCTGGTAACTCCGGTGGTCGTAAGGCCCCGGAGTTACACCATCTTGACCCCAAGGAGGTGAGCCCCGTGGCCCGCAACCGATATGGCTGGGAGAAACGAGCCAAGGAAATCGCCCGGAAGCAGAAAAGCGATGAGAAGTTGAAAAAGCGCCAGAGTCGGGCTACAGCAGAAGAAATCCCAGAAGAACCCAAGGCGCCGGAAGAAGCAACCATTGAGGAATAACCGAAATCTCCTCCAGATCGGGTCGGGCGACACCGTCGGGACAGGGGAATTGTGTCGCCGTTTAAGGAGAAGCTTGTGTCGATCAAATTGTATGTGGGCAATCTGCCCATGGAAATGACCGAAACTGAACTAAAAGACCTCTTTACCGAAGCCGGTAACGTGTCCTCGGCCAAAATTATTACCGACCGGCAAACCGGCCAACCCCGGGGATTCGGTTTTGTGGAAATGGAAACCAAGCTGGAGGGGCAAAAGGCCATCTCCATGCTGAACGGTCGTCAGGTTGAGGGCCGGGTTCTGGCGGTCAATGAAGCCAGGCCCCAGGCTCGCAGCGGCGGCGGTGGTGGCGGCGGCGGCGGTCGCGGCGGCTACGGTGGTGGTGGCGGCGGCGGCTATGGCGGCGGCGGCGGTCGCGGCGGCGGTCGCGGTCGGTAAGCCCGCGGCGCCGAAACCGCAATCCAACGCCGGCAGGGTCCCCGAGGCCTTGCCGGTTTTTCTGTGAAAATAGCTATCAGCTTTCAGTTATGTAGGGCGGGCATTGCCCGCCAATTCCTTTTTGAACCTTGAACTTTGAACTTCCAGAGAGGTAAAAGTCAATGAAGATATGCTGTATCGGATTCGATCTGCCCGAGGGCAAAGTGAAGTATCAGGACGAGTTGGTCATCACCCTGGACCAGAAATTATCCCCCAAGAAAATCACCCCCTTCTACGTTGAATTCACCCGAGACGACTTCAGCCATTGCGACGGTTTTCTCGTAGCCCGGGAGAAAATCTGGGATCTCCTGATCCTGGATCTGGAAAAACTGGAAGCCCGGCGGGAGAAGACCGCGGACACGGCGGAACAAGAGATTCTGGATAAGTGCCTGGGGTATCTGGAGCAGGAAGTGCCGCTGTGCGATGGCCAGTTCACCGAGCCCGAACTGACTCTCTTGAAGACTCTGGCCCCATTGAGCTTAAAGCCCACGGTGGTCGCAACCGAGGCCCCGGAGCTCAATGACGCCATTACTCAAGTCCTGAAAAAATCCGGCATCATCTTCTTCTATACCGCAGACAAAAAAGAGGTTCATGCCTGGCCGGTGCACCAGGATTCGGACATCGTCACCTGCGCCGGCAAGATCCACTCCGACCTGGCTCGCGGTTTCATCAAGGCCGACATCATCAACTACCAGGACTTCATGCAGGTCTACAACATGGCCGAAGCCCGGACCAAGGGCCTGGTAAAGCTGGTGGACCGGGATTACACCATCCACGCCGGAGACATCATCGAGATTCGCTTTAACGTCTAAAGATAGAGAGTATCAGGTATTGTCGCCGAGAAACCGTGGGGCAAGCTGTGGCCAAAGCTGGGAGGTGCGGCAGCGGGCCGCGGTGACGATGGCCTGAAGCTGCTTAAGGGCCTCGGCCTTATCGTCGTTGATCACCAGATAATCGTACCAGTGGGCTTCTTTGAGTTCCGCCCGGCCGTTGGCCAGGCGCCGGGCCAGTTCCTCGGGGTCCAGGCCTCCCCGGCCTTGCAGGCGCCGCTCCAGTTCCGTCAGGCTCGGGGGCAGGATGAAGATCAGGGTCGCCTGGGGAAATTCACCCTTGAGGGCCCGAGTTCCCCGGGAATCCAGATCGAAGATCAGGTCCCCCCCTCCCCGCACCATGTCCAGCACCCAATCCCGGGAAGTGCCGTACCCATAGCCGAACTGTTCCACCCATTCCGCCAGGGCGCCCGTGTCCCTCAGCCGCCGGAACTCCTCCGGGCTGACAAAAAAATAGTCCTTGCCGTCAACCTCTGAGGTCCGCCGGGGACGGGTGGTGTAGGAAATGGAGAACCGCAGCCTGGCATCAGCGGCCATCAACGGTTTCAGCAGGGTAGTCTTTCCCGTCCCGGAAGGGGCGGTTATGATGAAGATTTCCCCGGGCACCTAAGTGTCCTTTTCCCCCGAGTCCGCCCGTGCCGCCATGCCATGGCCGTTTAAACGCAGAGAAAGGGTTTCGGTGTGCACCGCCGACAGGATGATGTGATTGCTGTCGGTAACGATGATGGATCGGGTCTTGCGGCCGTGGGTGGCGTCGATGAGGCGGTCGGCCTGGGTGGCCCTCTCCCGCAGCCGTTTCATAGGCGCGGAACCCGGCACGACCACTGCCACTACCCGATAGGAAATCACGGTGTTGCCAAACCCGATGTTGATCAAACGACCGTCCATGGTTTTTTCTCCCCCCTTGTCCTACTCGATATTTTGCACTTGCTCCCGGAGGCGCTCCAGAGAGCCCTTGATTTCCAGTACCGCCTGGGAGATGCCCAGGTCGCCGCTTTTGGAGCCGATGGTGTTGGCCTCCCGCAGCATTTCCTGGAGCAGAAATTCCTGCTTGCGCCCCACCGGCCCCTCGCCCCCCAGGGTTTGCTGGAATTGGTTCAGATGGCTCTCCAGACGGGCCAATTCTTCGGCCACATCCCGGCGTTCGGCCATAATGGCCACTTCCTGGGCCAGGCGGGTCTCGTCCACCGGGCTGCCCTCGGGAAAAAGCTCCGTCAGGCGAGCCGCGACCCTCTCCCGCCAGAGTTGCGGCAACCGCGGCGCCAGGTCGACGATGCGGCTGATTTCGCTGCGAATATCCTCCAGGCGCCCAGCCAGATCGGCCGCCAGGGCCGCGCCCTCGGTTAAGCGCATCTCATCCAAAAGGTCCAGGGCCTGAGTCACCGCCTGGGACACCGTCTCCCAGGCCGCCTCCATCTCCAGGTCCTGGTTGGCCTGTTCCTTGGTCACCAGCAGTTCCGAGAAATGGAGAAAATGCTCCAACTTCAGGGACTCGGGAGTGTTGCCGGCCAGCCGCAGCCGCTCCAGCACATCCCGGACCCCGGCCACCACGCCCATATCCAGCCGCAAGGTCACGGATTTCTCTTCGAAGCTTTCCCAGGATAACTGCATATCCACCCGGCCCCGGGCCACCCGGCTCTTGATGAGCTTGCGGAACCGGTCCTCCAGGGCCCAGAAGCGCCGGGGGAGGTTGAGGGCGAGTTCCAGAAAACGGTGGTTGACGCTCTTCAGTTCCACCACCCACTTCTGTACGGCGGTTTCCACTTCCCCCCGCCCGTAGGCGGTCATACTCTTAATCATATTGCCATCGCCTTGAGTTGCCAGAGATATTTCCGGCGCACCAGTTCCAGCAGCGCCGGGAGCTCACCATGGGTATAATCCGGATAGCTCCAGGGCAGGGGCTGCCAGCTCCCCTGGCCAAAAACCAGAGTCAAATCCCCGTAGATGCCGTGATCCAGATAAATGCGGTGGGGAAAATTCTTGCCGGTGGCCAGGACCAGCCGTTCCCTGGCCACGTATCCCGGGTCCAGGTTAGCCAGCCGCCGCTCACCCAGGCTCAAAGCCTGCTCCAACGAATTGGTATAGACCTTCCAATCCGCCAGGCGGGCCGGATCGGCCAGATGGAGGAAGGAAACCAGACGGCGGCCCAGGTTGGGGCCCATTTCCGGGACATAATAGGCGGTGGCGTCAAACGGCCACCATGGTCCCACCAGGTCTGGCGGACCCAAATACCCAGCGAGTCTTTCCACCAGTGCCGGGGCCAAATCTTCCCGGGCCAGCAGCATACTGACCACCGGCTTCACTGGCGTTGCCGGGCCCGGCCTGCTCATGATCTTCCTTTCTCCCGAACGGAACTCATTTTAAGGCAGACGGACCGCAAACGCAATGGAAAAATCATGTGAAATTTTACGCAATTACGAACCTGGACGTTTCTATAAGAAAATCGGGACGGGTGGTTAAAAAAGATCAAGCCTGGCCAGAAGTTAGCTGGTAGTATTTACCATAACTCTCCGACGCACGATAGGAGGTAATTGCCCTCAACTATTTCACCGGGGGATCTCCCAAGCAATTCAGCTCAGTCCCCCCTGGGAACCTCTGGCTAGGGAGCGAGTCTCCGGCAGAGATTTTGACTGACCGGCAGCAGAAAACCCCCTCTCCCCTGCGAGGGGAGAGGGTTGGGGTGAGGGGTGGCTTCGTTGGTTGATGAGATGCCCCCAAAGGGACCAAGTCTTGATTTCCGGCCCGCCCCGTTCGATAATAAGGTCACTGAACCCCGAAATCTACCCGAAAACGGTTCCTTATGGCGCTCGTGGTCTGCGAAACCTTTGCCAGTCTGATGGGTGAATCCACCCGGGCGGGAATGCCGGCGTATTTCATCCGCCTGACCGGCTGTAACCTGCGCTGCCGCTATTGCGACACGGCCTACGCCTACGAGGGCGGGAGCCCCATGACCGTAGCGGCGCTGGTGGACCTGGCCCGGTCCCAGCCCCACCGGCTGGTGCTGGTTACCGGCGGGGAACCCCTGCTCCAGCCCGAAACCCCGGCCCTCCTGACGGATTTGCTCGACGCCGGCTTCACGGTCTGCCTGGAGACCAACGGCTCGCGGCCCATCGGCGCCGTGGATACCCGGGTGCACCGCATCCTGGATGTAAAATGTCCGGGGAGCAACATGGCCGACCACAACCTCTGGGCCAATATGGATATCCTGACCTCCCGGGATGAGGTCAAGTTCGTGGTGGCCGACCAACTCGATTTCACCTGGGCCCTGGAAGTCATCATTAACTTTCGCTTAGCCGAGCGACTGCCGGTGCTGATTTCCCCGGTCTTCGGCCAGGTCGCCCTGAAAGAGGCCGCGGCCTGGATCTTGGCCACCGGCCTGCCCCTGCGCCTGAACCCGCAGCTCCACAAATACATCTGGGGACCGGAAGTCCGGGGAGTTTGAAGGCGGGTTCTGGGTTCTGGGTTCTGGGTTCTGGGAAAAAATATTGCATATCGTGATGGTGCGTATATAAAATTTTGCGTAGGGTGCGTCCTACGCACCATCACGCCGGTTGAATGGCGGGCGAGGACGCTCCACTCTCCTTGACTTTTCATGTTTTTGCGGTGGGCCGAAGGCCCATGAATGACTAACAAAAAGCTAAAACCCCTTAAAACATAGGACGTTACTAATGTTTGTCCCCACTCCACCCAAAACCCAGAACCCAAAACCCAAAACCCGCCCCAAAGCCGTCGTCCTGGCCAGCGGCGGGCTGGATAGTTGCGTGGCCGCGGCGGTGGCCCGACGGGAGTTTGCCCTGGCCATGCTGCATGCCAATTACGGCCAGCGGAGCCTGGAGCAGGAGTTGGAGGCTTTTCGGGCCCAGGCCGCCTTCTTTGAGGCGGCCGCCACCCTGGAGGTCGACCTCAACTTCCTGGGGGTGATCGGCGGCTCCTCCCTTACCGACCTGGACCAGCCCGTGCCCACCGGTGTTGTGGAACCGCCGGGCATCCCCTCCACCTATGTCCCCTTCCGCAACACCAATCTTTTGGCCGCGGCGGTGGCCTGGGCCGAAGTCTTGGGAGCCAAGGCCCTATTCATCGGCGCCAACGTGCTGGACAACCCCGGTTACCCCGATTGCCGGCCCGAGTATTTCGAGGCCTTCAGCCGGGTCATCGAGTTGGGCACCCGGCCCGAAACCCACCTGGCCATCCACACCCCCCTGATAGACCTGGACAAGGCCGGCATTGTGCGCCTGGGCCTGGAATTGGGCGCCCCATTGGAACTCACCTGGTCGTGCTACCAGGACGGGCTCCGGGCCTGCGGCCGGTGCTCCTCCTGCCGCCTCCGCCTCAAGGGTTTCGCCGCCGCGGGCGTCCCCGACCCCATCCTCTACCAGTCCGCGCCATAATCCTTCCGGCGCAGTGGTATCCGCAGGCTTTAGCCTGCTCCTCCACTCATTCCGGATTATTCCCCAATAATCTTCACCAGCGCCCGTTTCCGGCGTCCTCCATCAAATTCCCCGTAAAAAATCTGCTCCCAGGGGCCGAAGTCCAGTCTGCCGCCGGTGACGGCCACCATCACTTCCCGCCCCATGATCTGCCGCTTCATGTGGGCGTCGGCGTTGTCTTCCCCGACGTTGTGCCGGTATTGGGAGATGGGGGCATGGGGCGCCAGCTTTTCAAGCCAGACGTCGTAGTCGTGGTGCAGCCCCGATTCGTCATCATTAATGAACACCGAGGCCGTAATGTGCATGGCGTTGCAGAGTATAAGGCCTTCGGTGATGCCGCTTTCCTTCAGACACTGCTCCACCTGGGGAGTTATGTTGATGAAGGCCCTGCGGCCCGGCACCTGGAACCAGAGTTCTTTACGATAGCTTTTCATGTAGTCACCCATCTCATATTTGCCCTTCACCCTGCCACCCGGATAGTTCGTTGTCAAGGAGTCAGAGTATAGCGGATTTTGCCGCCCGCGTTTTTTGAAAATAATAAGTTGTCATAACTATATTCTGTTGTTTTAATGTAGCGACAGAGAGAAGATGTGCCGATACTATGGCGGAGATCAAAATGGCCGACAAAGAAAAGACTAAGGAGCAACTGGTAGAAGAATTAAACACCTTGCGCCGGCAGGTGGCCCAATTGCAGGCCGGCGGAGGCCAAATCATCCCTGCATCTGAGGGCCTCGGTGACAGTGAGTCCAAATATCGGCTCCTGGTAAAGAATCTGCCCAATGTGATCTTCAAAGGCTATAAAGATTGGTCGGCTGATTTCATCGATGACAAAATTGAGGCATTGACCGGTTACCCAAGAGAAGATTTTCAATCCAGAAAAATGAAGTGGATAGACATTGTGTTCCAGGAAGATATTGCCGGTATACAGAAAATCATGATTCAAGCCCTCAAAGGGGATAAGTCATACATACGGGAATATCGTATCAGACATAAGAACGGCAACTTATTGTGGATCCAGGAGACCAGCCAGATAATTTGCAATGCTCAGGGTGAGATTGATTTTATTTATGGAACCTTCATCAATATCAGTGAACGGAAACAGGCCGAAGAAGCTGCAAGGGAATCCGAACGCCGGATATTGGATATCATCGACTTTTTGCCCGACGCCACCCTGGTAATCGACCGGAAAGGCACGGTTATCGCCTGGAACCGGGCCATGGAGGCCATGACCGGGGTCAAGAGCCAGGATATTCTGGGAAAGGGAAACTATGAATACGCCCTGCCCTTTTATGGCGAGCGGCGTCCCATTCTCATAGATTATGTATTCAAAGAAGAAGAGGAATACCGGGCCAAGTATGCCAATCTCACCCGGCGGGGAGAGGTTCTCTCCGGCGAAGCGCATGTGCCGCAACTGAAACCGGGTGGCGCTTATCTTTCCGCCACCGCCGGAGGTCTTTATGATTCTCACGATAACCTCTCGGGAGCCATCGAGACCATTCGGGATAACACCGAGCGTAAGCAGATGGAAGACGCTCTCCACCGGCAAAAAGAATATCTGGCCGCCTTGCATGAAACCACCCTGGGGCTCATCAATCACTTGGACCTGCAAGATTTATTGCAGACCCTCATTACCCGCGCCGGGCAATTGCTGGGTACGCCGCATGGCTTCATCTATCTGGTCGATCCCGAGAAAAACGTGTTGGAATGCCGGGTGGGGATAGGGATTTTCAGCGGGGTCCTGGGTTCCAGCCTGGGGTTGGGGCAAGGCCTGTCCGGTAAGGTTTGGCAAACCGGCCAGCCGTTACTCATTGCAGATTATCAGGATTGGGACGAACGCGCCGCCGACCTGAACTTGGATTACAACGCCATCGGCATAATCGTAGGAGTTCCCCTCAAGTCCGGGTTGCAAACCATCGGAGTCTTGGGTCTGGCCAGCCAGCGGGATACGGGCCAGATATTCGGCGACGAGGAAAAGGAATTGTTGGGACGCTTTGCGGCGCTGGCCTCCATCGCCTTGGACAACGCCCGCCTCTATGCCGAAGCCGGGGAGGCCCGGGAGGGGGCCGAAGCCGCCAATGAGGCCAAGAGCGTGTTTTTGGCCACCATGAGCCACGAAATCCGCACCCCGATGAACGGGGTCATCGGCATGACCAACCTGCTGCTCGATACCCCGCTCTCGGCTGAGCAACGCGAATTCACCGAGACGATTCGCACCAGCGGCGAGGCTCTCCTGAGTATCATCAACGATATTCTGGACTTCTCCAAAATCGAAGCCGGCAAGATGGAACTGGAGCACCAGCCCTTCGACTTGCGCGGCTGTATTGAAAGCGCCCTGGATCTGGTGGCCCCCGGGGCGGCGAGTAAAGGTTTGGAGCTGGCCTATCAGATTGACGACCAGGTGCCGGCCACCATTGCCGGCGATGTGACCCGCCTGCGGCAAATCTTGCTCAACCTGCTCAACAATGCGGTGAAGTTCACGGAACAGGGAGAAATCGTGCTGACGGCACGGGTGGAACCAGGAGCGGCGGGAGGAAAGCCCGCCATGCCGCCTCCTGCCTCCCTGATCCTCCATTTTGCCGTAGCGGACACCGGCATCGGCATCCCAGCCGATCGCCTCGGCCGCATCTTCCAATCCTTCAGCCAGGTAGACGCCTCCACCACCCGCAAGTATGGCGGCACGGGATTGGGCCTGGTCATCTGCAAACGGCTCAGCAAGATGATGGGCGGGAGGTTGTGGGTCGAAAGCGAAGGCGTCCCGGGGAAGGGAGCCACGTTTAATTTTACCATCCGGGCAGAGCCGGTAGCCATGCCCGTGGTCACACGTCAGGAATTGCGGCGCGCCCAACCCCAGTTGACCGGCAAGCGGATGCTGGCCGTGGACGACAACGACACCAATCGCCGCATCCTGGTGCTGCAAACGCGGTCCTGGGGCATGATGGTGCGAGACACAGCCTCGCCCCGGGAAGCGCTGGATTGGATCAGGCGCGGCGACCCCTTCGATGTGGCGATTCTGGACATGCAAATGCCCGAAATGGACGGCGTGATGCTGGCCCGGGAAATCCGGTCCCATAATCCCACCCTGCCCTTAATGTTGTTCTCCTCTTTAGGCCGGAGGGAAATCGGCCCGGACAGCTCCGTCTTCGCGACTCAAATCACCAAGCCCCTCAAACCCTCCCAGTTATTTGACGCCCTGATGTCCATCCTGGCAGAGCAACCGATCACGGTCCCGAAGCACGACGCCGCCCTCACGGGGCAACTCGATCCCGGCCTGGGGCAACGCTTCCCGCTGCGGATTCTGCTGGCCGAGGACAATGCCGTTAACCAGAAGGTCGCGCTGCGCCTGTTGGAGCGGATGGGTTATCGGGCCGATGTGGCCGCTAACGGTGTAGAAGCCCTGGCGGCGTTGCAGCGGCAACCTTACGACGTGGTGTTAATGGACGTACAGATGCCGGAAATGGACGGCCTCGAAGCCTCCCGCCGCATCAAGCAAAACTGGCCCCCCGGCGACCGACCGCGCATCATTGCCATGACCGCCAACGCCATGCAGGGTGACCGGGAGAAATGTCTGGACGCGGGCATGGACGACTATATTACCAAGCCGATTCGCACCGAGGCCCTGGTAGAGGCCTTGAGCCGGACCCAGCCGAAGGCCCTCCCCCCTGACCCGCAGCTGGAATCGGGACCGGCTGTTGATCCTAAGCAGTTCGAGAGTTTTCGGCAGTCCATGGGCGCCGATTTCATCGGTGAGGTCATCGAGGTTTTCAACGAGGATGCGCCGAAGCTGTTGCACGATATGCAGCAGGCCTTGACCACCAATGATGCGGACCTATTCCGCCGCGCCGCCCACAGCCTTAAATCCAACAGCGCTGAATTCGGGGCGGTGAAACTATCCGAGATGGCGAAGGAATTGGAGATGCTGGGAAAAGCAGGCCGGCTGACGGAGGTCTCGGAAAAAGTTACCCGGGCTGAAGCTGAATATGAGAAAGTGAAGGAAGCACTCCAGGACCTGGCCAAAACGTGACAAGCTTGTGATATTAATAAGTTGCAGTCAGTAACCTATGAATCTCCATGTTATTCTGAACGGAGCGTCGCGGAGGGAAGAATCTCGGCGGTATATAGTGATTACCAAAAGTTTTTTCCGCTCAGGGACCCCTTATAATCCCCCCTGCCCCCCTTTAAAAAAGGGGGGAAACTATAAGGAATTGCTGTTAAAGTCCCCCTTTGAAAAAGGGGATTTAGGCAGCAGTGTCCGGTTAGGTTTTTGCAGAATAAGGATGCTTGTATACGCATTTCAAGAAATAATAAATTTACTAAGCGATCTTCTTGCTCCGAGAAGATTACTTCCCCCTCACCCTAACCCTCTCCCCCATTGGGGAGAGGGGAAAATGTGAATCAGATTTAATGCCTTATGGTCACTAAACCCGGCGGCATCTATTACTCCCTCTCCACCCGCTTCGGGGGGAGAGGGTTGGGGTGAGGGGGGCCGAACGCGCACATGCAATTTCCTGACCGGACACTGCTGGGACTTAGGGGGATCTAAGAACCTCCAAGCGGAAAGAATTTATGGCAAACGCTATAAAAGAGAGATTCTTCGCTGCGCTCAGAATGACAAAAAAACAGTTTGTTGATTGCTCGTTGATAGAAGAAGCAACTATGTGGGGAGTCAATTGTGTCTAAACTTACGGGCTCTATCCTTGTCGTTGATGACAACCGCATGAACCGCCTGATGCTGGCCCGGGGCCTGGAGCAGCAAGGGCACCAGGTTTCGTTTGCGGAGCATGGCCGTCAAGCCTTGAAAATGATGGAAAATCAAGCCTTTGATCTGGTCTTGCTCGATATTGAAATGCCTGAGATGAACGGCTATGAGGTGCTGGAGCAATTGAGGGCCGATCCGCACTGGCGGGACATTCCCGTGATCATGATTTCCGCGGTGGATGAAATTGACAGTGTGGTCAAGTGCATTGAGATGGGGGCGGCGGATTATCTTAATAAGCCGTTTAATCCCGTTTTGCTCAAAGCCCGCGTCAACGCCAGCCTGGAAAAGAAACGCTTACTGGATAAGCAACGGGAACTGTTTCGCAAATTCGCCACCGACGAAGTGGCGGAAGAGTTGTTGACCTCCGGTTTTTCTCTGGGGGGCAAGCTGGTGGACGCCACGGTGCTGTTCGTCGATATTCGTTCCTTCACGACCCTGGCCGAATCGCAATCCCCGGATGAGACGATTGAGCTCTTGAACGCCTACTACGCCTTAATCATCGATGCTACAGCCAGGGAGGGCGGCATAGTGAGCCTGATGGCGGGTGATGGGCTCATGTCCATCTTCGGGGCGCCGCTGGCCCGGGAAGATCATCGCCAGCAATCGGTTAAGGCCGCCGTGCAGATGATCGAACTCGTCGATCTGTTCAATCAGGACCAAGCCTTGTTGCAACGCCCCCCCATTGCCATCGGCATCGGGATCGCCTCCGGTTCCGTCATTGCCGGCTTTGTCGGCACCCAACGGCGCGCCACCTATACCTGCATCGGGGATACGGTCAATCTGGCCTCCCGCCTCGAATCCCACACCAAAGTCGTGGGCCAGCCTATTCTCATTGCCGAAAACACCCGTCTGGGTCTGGACCCCAAGATTCAGGTGGTGCCCCAGGGTGAAGTACAATTAAGAGGCAAGACCCAAGCCGTGCATATATTCTCGGTGCCGGTAGAAAAGATGCGCTGATCCGACCCCTTGGGTAGAGTCTATTCCGGAGAAGCATCAACCAGGTGGCACAGGCGTCTCGCCTGTGCGGACTTCTGGAACTGATCGGGGGTGAAGAGGCCGCCGTCCGGGAGACCGGCTCCCCGGTTCTTCAGGTTGATGATGCACCGGACTTTGGGTTTGAGGGTCTTGCCAACTTCGTTGAGCAGATTGGAAAGGGCGGGGTAATAAGCAGTCTCCGCAACGGCCGCCCCGGTGAAGCGGATGTCATAAAGTTCCCGGATGTAGGTTTCAAGGGGATTTATCCGCGGCCATTATGCCACGGGTGCGGGGATTTGGTTAATTTATTTTTTGAAAAGCCTATCTTAATTGCAGCTTCGGCAAAGAATTATCCTCCCGGGTGGAAAAGCTCTTTGCGACAAGTATCCCGCTGATTTGCCTGAAACATCACTTGATGCTACGGTAAATTTTCCTCGGTCATCTCTACCTCGTTCTCGCCTCCAGGGGCAATTTGTAAAAGGACGGGCGTGGGGACAACGGGAACCGAAAAACAACAGCGGGGCCGGCCAACAAAGAGCATATATTGACAGAATATCCGAGCATTTTGGCAGGCCCCGGAATAGCACAGATAGGGCAGTAACTTTGAACTTACCCTTCCCCATGCAGGATTAAACCCGACCAGAAGTAGGGATGGGATTCCTTAGCCCGCACCGCTTGGCGTGCCACCTTTAAAGCCTCGATCTTGGTTTTTCCCTCTTTCAAAGACTTATAAAGGGTAGTGTAGAATTTTAAGGACTCCTCCACCGGGATGTTCCAGAGGGTTACCATGACGCTGCGGGCCCCGGCCTGCTGAAAGGCCCGAGCGAAGTTCAACACTCCCTCCCCCTGCATCACCTGGCCCACCCCGGTCATGCAGGCGGCCAGAGTCACCAGGTCGGCGTCCAGCTTGAGCTGCAAGACCTTGCTGAAGGTGAGAAACCCGTTGTCCGGGGCCTTATTGTCCACCTGGGTCAGCACCAGGGTCGGCTCCCGGACCCCGGCCAGGTTGTTCGCCAGAAAGCCGTGGGTGCCGAAAAAGAGATAGCGATACTGGGACAGGTTCGTGTGGCGCACCCGGGTCTCGGTGGCCTCCACATCCAGGAGGATCTGGGGGGGCCGGGGCGCCTCCCCGAACAGGGCCGCCAGGTCCGTCACCGTCTGCCGGGTCTGGGGCAGAGGCGGAAACCTCAGTTGGCCGCCCCGGGAGCCGGTGGCCGCCATAGTGAGGGCTGCCTCCGGCCCCATGTGACGCAACTCCCCCGCCTGCCCCTGGTGCGTCTTATAGGCCAGGTACCGGGGACTGCCCTTATCGTAGATGCAATCGCCCAGGGCGAAGATGGCCTGGGAGGCCCGGGAGGCCCCCAGATGGCGGTTCAGGGCCAGGATGGCGGCCGACTGGGAGTAGGTGACCGGCCAGCGGTCCCCCACCAGGGCGCTTTTGCCCCAATCCCCCCTGGCATCCACCACCAGGGCCTCAAAGGGGAAGGCCCCCAGAACCCCGTCGGGCACGATGATCAGCCGGGTCCCCGGGGCCACGCCGGACAGGGCCGGGGCCAGGATTTCGGTATACAGACCGGCGGCCTCGGCCACCGAAAAGCGCGCCAAATCCTCCCGGCGCAAGATACTTTGCCGGAAGGGGGCCAGCAGAGCGCCCAGGCGCTTTTCCATCGCCTCCTGGCCCAAAGACAGCCGGAAGACCTGGGTCTTCCCCCCGGGTTCCACCCGGAAGACATAGCTTTCTTTATTCCCCAGGGCATATTCCAGCAGCACCTCTCCGGATTTCAGGGGCAGCTCCCGGGCCTTATAGGGTTGGGGATAACGTAGGGCCGCATAGCGGGGATTCCGTCGCCGCATTTCTTCCACCAACTGCTGCTGCTCTCTTTGCAAGGCGGCTATTTGGAGATTGAATTCCGCAGCGGGTTGTTCTTTCCGATCCCAACCTTTACCCCGTTCCTGCAGCTTTTCCTCCCTCTGGGCTTCCAGGGTCTCCAGGCGCTCCCGGAGGCTGCTTTCCTTGGCCGCCAAATCCGGAGATAGGGGGGAACTTGACGGCGTCGCGCCGGCGGCCATGGCCTCCAGCAACGATCGGGCTTTGATGGATTCAGCGAAATAGAAGGCCGCGGCCCCTGGGTCCGATCCGTAGGTTTGCAGGTTCGGAGGCATCGACTCGCCTTTCTGGGCCATCTCGGCCAGGATCTCCACCATGCCCCGATAGGCCTGAAAGTAGCCGCTGAGAATTCCGGTTTCGAAGAAGGAGGTGCGCTCCCCCGGGGTCCGGGCCCGAAGCTCTTCAATCGTGGCGATGGCCTCCATGAGGGCGGTATACGCCTCCTGCCGGTGACCCAGCCCCTTCAGGGCCAGCCCTTTTTGGGTATAAAACTGGGCCTGGTATTGGGGTCTATTCCAGGCCGCGGGGGTGAGCTTGGATAAACGGTCCAGGGCAGCCTCATACCGCCCGGTGGCCAGATAGAGTTCCACCATGCCCTGGTCTCCCTGTTGATGTTTGGCCCGACTGAAACAGGCCTCCGCCTGGCCATAATTCTTCTTGGCCAGATACAAGAACCCCAAATTTTTTAAAGACATCGCGGTCCGCCGGTGGTCCGGTCCGAAAATCTTTTCTCTGATCCCGACGGCTCGCTGGGCCAGGGGCAGGGCTTGATCATACAGACCTTGATTGGTATACAGCACGACCAGGTTGTCCAGGGCGGCCGCAGTTTGCGGGTGATCCGGCCCCAAGGTCTTCTCGGTTATCCTCAAGGCTTGCTGGACCAGGACCAGGCCTTTGTCCTGAAGCCCCATTTGTCCATAGAGGAACCCCAGGATCATCAGGCTCTGTGCGGTTTGGGGGTTTTCGGGTCCCAGGGCCTTTTCCCTGATCTTCAAGGCCTGCTGGGCCAGGGGCAGGCCCTTGTCGAAGAAACCGAGGATGGCATAGACCCTGGCCAGCAGAGCCATGCTGGCGGCGGTGGCCGGGTGTTCCGGCCCCAGGGCCTTTTCCCTGATTTTTAGGGCGCTCCGGTACAGGGGCAGGGCTTTATAAAAATGAAACTGGGCGTCTTGAATTCTGGCTACCAACATGAGGCTGTAGGCAGTGCCGGGGTGATCAGGACCCAGCTTCTTTTCCCGGATATCTAAAGCCTGCCGAGCTAGGGGGAGGGCTTCCCCGAATTTTCCCGCCTTCATTAACTCCTCGACTTGGCGGGTTAACTCTGCGGCTTCGCCCCCTTCCCCGGTCTGCCCAGGGCTGGCAATATCCTGAACCGGCGCGGCGGCAGGGACTTCCCCTCTTCTTTTCTCGGCCCACCCGGGATGGGCCGTCAAGGCGGCGATCGTGATCCAAAGGCAGATGGCAATGCGTCTCGACATGCGGACCTCCCATGCCCGGCGGAAGCAGGGCAATCTTTGGCTGTCAGGGCTGCGGCTTTTTCAGGGATTGGGTCTGGGCCCAGGCTCGCAGTTCCTTTAAGGCGGAGTTCCCCGGCTCTTTCTCCTCCAGCGTATCCATGAACTTTTCCATCTCGGGGTACTTGCCGTTTTCGGCCAGGACACTCAGATAATAGAGTTCCGGCGTCAGGTCGCCAGTTGGGGTCTGTCGCCGCAAATTGGCATAAGTCTGCTGCGCTTCCCGGACGTCCTCCCGGGCCGCTTCACCGCCCGGAACCGGGGTTTTGGGGGCATCGTCGGGTTGACCGGCCATGGTGGGGATGACCCCGGAATGACGCAGGCTCGAAGGGGGCAGCGGCATCTCCGATCCCCCGATTTTTCGGGTAACCCGGGTGGGCAGCAGCTTCACTTCAGGCGGCGCGGCTTTCGAGCCCGGCGCCACCTGGCTCTCCCCCTCCCCGGCGGTCAGGGTCACGGGGCCTTTCCAGGATTCCTGACGGCCGGGGGTCAGGTAGAGAATCTGCAACTGGGCTTCGGCCGCCAGCTTGATCCGGTCACCCCGGCGAACCTTCATGAAGACCTGCACCCGGTTCGCCTTGGTTTGATCCCCCGAACTCCGGTAAGTGGCTGCCCCTGAAAGCCCGGTTACCAGTCCCACATCCGGACCGGATGCTTGGGCTTGCACCGCCGCCGCCAGCGCCAGGCAGACCGCCAGGCCCACGGCGCCCATGCGCCTCCACGTCTTGATCCCGTTGACTTGCATCATCAGTCGCTCCATTCAGAAGATTATCCCGGAGAAAAGTTAATGGTCTATTCGGTATACCAGGTTGCCGTCATAAAATATATCTTGAGGTGAGGCGCCCCTGCCCCGGGGTTAGGCCGGTTCCAAACCCATCACCTCCAAGACCGCCACCGGCTCCTCCCGGCCCTTGACTCGGAGTTCCTCTCGTCCGCCGGTCACCACCCCCGCCCCGGCCGCTTCCACCGTCTCACGGCTGGCAACAATAGTCCAGCCTAAATTCTTGCTCAGACCCTCCAGGCGTGAGGCCGTATTCACCGTATCCCCGATGGAGGTGAATTCCATCCTTCTGGGGGAACCGATATTGCCGACCACGGCAACGCCCGTATGCAGCCCGATGCCGATGGCAAAAGCTGGGAGCTCTTTGGCGGGGAAACGTTCCGTCACAAAGGCGCCAAAATCCCGGGCCACGGCCGCCAACGCCAAAGCGGCGCGCACGGCCCGCCGGGCATGGTCCAGGTTTGCCACGGGCGAGCCAAAAACCGCCATGATGGCATCCCCGATGAATTTGTCCACGGAGCCGCCCTCCTCCAGGATCGGCTCGCAGGCCCGGCTGAAATAGGCATTGAGGATCTCCACCACCTCATGGGGACTCAGGCGTTCTGAGAGAGTGGTGAAGTTCCGGATATCGGCAAAAAGCACGGTCACCGGCAGCGCTTCCCCCCCCAGGTCCGGCGGTTTTCTCGAGGAGACCAGTTTCTCCACCACGTCGTCCGACACGTATCTGCCGAAAATATGCCGGAGCCGCGCCCGCTCTCGCTCCTCCCCGGTAAGCCTCATCCCCAGCACCCCCAGGTAGCAGAGAGTAAGCCCGGCCTGGGGGTAGGCCACCGGGATAATCCACGACTGCCGAAACAAAAGGTATGCCAGGCCAACCAGGCCTAGCCCCAGGCCAACCAGAGCCGCCAGTCCTCGGCCGGGGGGGAGGATCAAAAACAGGGCCGTCCCCAGGGCCAGCACCACCCCCAGGAACAGCAACCGGACCCAGGCGGGCACCGACCGGGGGAAACGGCCCGTAAACAGGGTTTCCAAGATGTTGGCATGGATCTCGGCGCCGCTCATCATCTGGACCTTAAAATGCAAGAGGCTCCGGGCATAAGGGGTCATGTGAACGTCCAAGAGTTGCGTCGGCTCCGAGGCGATAATCACTGCCTTGCCCTTCAAGGCCTGAACTTTCGGGTCATGTGCCGCGCCCTTAAGGAGCAAACGCTGGAAAGAAACCCTGGGGATGGTTCCCGGAGGGCCGGCAAAACCGATGGGACTCACCAGGGGCTGGCCCACCGCACTAGCCCCGGCCCGCTCGGCCAGGAGTTGGGCAAAGGTGACCCAGGCCTCGCCCTTTCCTAAAGGCAAAACCGGCACAAAACGGCGGATTACCCCATCGGGGTCGTTGTATAAATTGACCAGCCCCACATCCTCCAACTTGCCGGGCAGAGAACCCCAATAATCGGCGAGGGGTAAGCGGACTTTCTCCGGTTCCGGAGCGTCTGCCGCCAGGTTGCCGGCCAGCACCACCCGGCCCGCGGCCAACTGTTCCCGAAAAGGCAGGTCAAAGGTGCGGCTTTTCTCACTTTCGGGCAAATTGAGTTTCCGGAGCCATGATTCCGGGCTGATGGCAAAAAGGTAATCCAGGCCGATGACCCTGGCCCCGGCCTGGCGCAGCACCTGGATCGCCCGGGCGAAATGGGGGCTCCAGAACACCAGGGGTTCATCCTGGTGCTCCCGGAGCGTCTGGTCATCGATGGCCACAATGGCCACATGCCGGGGCTGATATTGTTGGCCGGCCAGTTGATGCCAGAGATCGTAATAAACCTCTGCCGGCCCTTGCAGCCAATCGGCCCGCATGGCCATCTCCACCCCGATCACCATCAGGATAACCAGCAGGGCGCTATAAAGAACTTTATTATCCAAGGATCGCCACCCTTATGGGAAGCCGAGGCAAAGGACAGGCGGAAGGGGGCAGGTGAGTCAGACCAAACCAATCCTGGCGCGGCGAAAGCCCGGTGAGAAGCGGATACCCTGCACCGCTCGGCAGCTTAGGGAAGGCCATGAAGGGGCGAGAGGGAAATAATTGAAGGGGCGCGGCAAGGTCAAGAATATGAAGGAACGAGTGTAAGGTGTTTGAAAGACCATGGTCGTGACCTAACAACTATTGTCCCCGTCTCTCCGCCCATGCTTGCAAGATATCAAGCCATTCTGCCTTTGGGGTGTAGAACAACTCGTGGCCGCCGTCTACATCCAGCACGCGCTCCGTAACTATCGCGTTGGTCATCTTATCCAGCGCCGGCTTGCACGAACCGGCAATCTGGTCGCTCCGGTCATACGCCGATAACAACCGACCGCGCGCCATTGACGCGCGATGTTCGGCGAACCGGAGGTGGCCTCCAAACCCGCTGACGGCCCAGGTTTGGTTTTCAGGGTGATTTTCCGCACTCTGGTTATCCCTGGGTTATCCCTTGACCATTATAAATCATGGAACTGGCGCCCCCGGCCCGACTCGAACGGGCGACACATGGATTAGGAATCCATTGCTCTATCCATAACTGAGCTACGGGGGCGCAGAGAAATCTGGCGGAACCGTTTCGTCTCTTTTCCCAGCCTGTTCAACCCAAGTCTGCCAAAGGTCTCCTTTTGGGAGGGCCGGATTGGGGTAAGGCCGGCAGGTCTCCGGCGGCGCCGTCTGCATTCGGGAGAGTCAGTCCAGGCGCTTATGGCTATAATATGACAACTTCTTCTTTGACGCAAGGGCCGAACGCAAGGGTACTCGCCCTGGCCCCTTATACTTATTCGCAAGATAATCTCTCCTTGCCGATGAGAGATTCTCGGCCACCGCTTCCTTGAAAGAGCCGCAGCCCTGTGGTATGATTCAACGGTTTTGGAACTGACTTCCAGGAGCTGGTATTGGCGCGCAATTTGATCCTTACCATAGGGTGCCTGATCCTCCTGCTCAGCGTCGGGAACGCCGGGGCGGCTACGGAGATGGACCTTTTCCAGGGCCAGCGCTTTGAGGGAGGCCCTTGGAGGATCCGCGCCGACACGGTTACCTATGATGCCGCCAATCACCTCTATACCGCCGAAGGAAACGTGGAAATCCGCCAGGGAGACCGCCGCCTCCGTGCGGAGCAGGTGGAGGTCAATGAGACCACGAAAATAGCCCGGGTCAGGGGCAATGTGGTCCTGGTGCTGGAGGAGGATATTTTTACCGGCCAGGAAGGCCAATTCAACCTGGCGACTCGGTGCGGCGAGATGACCGGGGCGCGGCTCTTCCTGAATAAGAATCACTTCCACGTGGACAGCCCCCTGATCCGCAAAACCGGCGACAAGACCTATTACGCCGAGGAGGCCAAGGTCACCACCTGCGATGCGGACCGGCCGGTGTGGAGCTTTTCAACCCGCAAACTCTCGGTGGTCGTGGAGGGGTATGCCACCGGCCGGGACGGGCTCTTCCACCTGGCCGGGGTTCCGGTGCTCTACCTGCCGTTGGCCGTCCTGCCGGTAATGACCTCCCGGCAAAGCGGCTTCTTACTTCCTACCTATGGGCAGCACCGGGCGGGGGGGTCGGTGGTGGAAGCGCCCTTTTATTGGGCCATCAGCAACTTCTCCGATCTCACCCTCTACCAGACTGTCTTTTCCAACCGCGGCTACATGCAAGGGGGAGAATACCGGCGCCGGGGACACGATGAGGCTGCGGCCAATTTCCGTTTCTTCTATATGAATGACAACTATGCCCAGAACACCACCAACCGCCGCTACTGGGCCTCGGGGATGATCAACCAGCCCCTGGGCGACTGGGAGGCCCGGGGCACCCTGGACCGGGTCAGCGACTCCAAATATCTCGCCGACTTCAATTTCGGCTACATGGGACTCAATCGCTATTCCCGGGAACTGCTCATGGAGTTCGGCCGTGACCTGGAGCAAGAAGAGGTCAATACCCGGGTTTCCAACTTCAACCTGGCGCGCAATTTCTCCGTGGCCAACTTAACGCTCCACACCCGCTATTACGAGAAACTGATCAACGATGACCCCAACCTGTTCAACCGGCTGCCGGGGGTAGCGCTCAATTCGGTACCGCTGTCCCTGGGGGGGCTGCCCATATATCTGGCGCTGAACTCGTCGTATAATTACTTCTACCAAAACCACGGCATGACCGGCGACCGGATGGATTTCCACCCCAATGTCAGTATCCAAGGGCAACCGTTGCCGGGCATATCCTTCGGTTCCCGGGTGGGGTTCAGGGAGACCCTGTTCCGGGTGGACCACGCCGTTCCCGAGGGCCCGCCGGAAGGAGTAATCCCCCGGCAATTGTTCGATTCCAGGGTGGCCCTGGCCGGGGCCTGGGCCAGGGACTTCGGCCGGGCTACTGAATCCTCCTCTTTTTACCGGCACATCCTGCGCCCCGAAGTGTCTTACACCAATGTCCCCAGGTTTAATCCGCAGCGCTATCCCCAATTTGACCCCCTGGACCAGGGCTGGGTGGCCCGGGTCAACCGCAACCTGCCCGTGCGGGAGGGGGACCACCCCGTGGGCGGCGTCAATGCCCTGACCTACGGCATCGCCAACAACATCCTCTGGCGCAGCCATAACGAGCAAGGCCAGTCCACCGTGCGGGAAGTGCTCTGGTTCCGTCTCAGCCAGAGTTCCTTTTTCAATAAGTCCAGCATGGGCCTGGACGGCACTTCCGTAAATCACCATCCCTTTTCCGATTTTTGGGGCGAAGTGCAATTTTACCCGCTGCAACAACTCGTCCTGGGCTCCAACGTGGGGGTTTCCCCTTACAAAGAGGGATTTGACCGGGCTGATTTTAAGGTGACCGTTCTTGACAATAAGAGGCAAAACTATATCAATGTAAATTATGTCTATGTCAAGAATTTCGCCAAACAAATCAACGTCGAAGCCTATCTAAATCTCATGAGTTCGGTTAAAACCTGGGTTACCTACGGCCACACTTTCGAAACCGACAATCAACTGGAAAAACGCTATGGCGTGGTGCTGCAACGCGACTGCTGGGGCGTCGTCCTGTCTTACACCGACCGGCCGGATGATCAGCGGTTCGGTTTTACGGTCTTCATTCCGGGATTAGGGGAGAAAATGAAGCGCTCGCCGGTGCGTTTCCCGGATGAAGGCAAACATAAAGATAGTCCGGATCTGTTTTAGGCCGCGGCTTATGAGCCTGTGGCCTTCCCATAACGCTTGAAAGGTGGCGATCTTTTAAACCTGGCGCCACGTTTTCTTTAATTTGATTAATTTTGAACTTTTCTCAGCACTCGTTCATGAGCCCATGGCTCACCCTTAAATGATGAAAAGTTCCCGGTAGCCATATTACTAACCTTGAACTTTGAACCTTGAACTTTGAACTATTCCCACCAGGAGGGTACTGATTCATGAAACTGGCAATAATCGGCGCAGGGTATGTGGGGCTGGTGACCGCAGCCTGCTTTGCCGAAATGGGCAATGAAGTGATCTGTGTGGACGCGGATGCGGCCAAGGTGGAAGGCCTGGAGCAGGGACGCATTCCTATCTATGAACCGGGGTTGGAGGATTACGTCAAACGTAATTACCAGGAACACCGTTTGTTGTTCTCCACCGATCTGGGGCCGGCGATTCAAAAGAGCCTGATCTGCTTCATTGCGGTAGGCACGCCCCAGGACAAGGACGGCTCCGCCGACCTATCCATGGTGCTGCAAGTGGCCCGGGACATCGGCCGCCACATGAACGGCTACAAGGTGATCGTGGAAAAATCCACCGTGCCGGTGGGCACTGCCGTACAGGTGCGCCAGGTTATCGAAGAAGAACTGCGGGGTCGGGGCGAAGCCTTCGAATTCGACGTGGTTTCAAACCCGGAGTTCCTCAAGGAAGGCACCGCCATCGATGATTTCATGAAGCCGGACCGCATCGTGGCTGGATGCGACGAGGTGCGGGTGGCGGAACTGATGAAGGAGTTGTATGCGCCCTTTGTGCGCACCAACCATCCCATCATTGTCATGGACGTGATCTCCGCCGAACTGACCAAGTATGCCGCCAACGCCTTTTTGGCCACCAAAATATCCTTTATCAATGAAATCGCCAACATCTGTAGCCTGACCGGCGCCAACATCAACATGGTGCGCCAGGGAATCGGTTCGGATCGCCGCATCGGCCCGCTCTTTCTGTTCCCGGGTCTGGGATACGGCGGCTCTTGTTTTCCCAAGGATATGCAGGCCTTAATCCATACGGCGCACACCATAAAGTACACCCCCCGCCTGCTGGAGGCGGCGGAGGCCGTCAACCAGGACCAGCGCCGGCTCTTTGTGGAGGTCATACGGGCCTACTATAAAGACAACCTCAAGGGGCGGGTCTTTGCCGTCTGGGGCCTGTCCTTCAAGCCCCAAACGGACGACATCCGGGAGGCCCCGGCCTTGACCGTCATCTCCCGCCTGCTGGAAATGGGGGCCACGGTGCGGGCCTATGACCCGGAGGCCATGCCTGCAACCCGGCAGCACTTCGGGGATAATCCCGCCGTGACCTATGCCGCTTCGAGCTATGAGGCCCTAAAAGGCGCCGATGCCTTGATTGTCTGCACCGAGTGGACCAAATTCCGGGAGCCCGATTTCGAACGGATGCAAAAGCTGATGAAGGCCCCGGTGATCTTTGACGGCCGCAACCTCTACAATCCGGCCAAGTTGGCCAATTTGGGATTCACTTACTACCATATCGGCCAAAAGGTCTAGGGTTAATCAAGCAGGGGCGCGGGCCTGGCGCCCGCCGCCTCCAAGAACCGACGCATTCAAGGATCGGGTCTGGGAACGAAGTGTAGGGTGCGCCCTGCGCACCACGCTTTTTCTCAAACTCAGCCGGGAACGGTTGTCTGTACCCCACCGGTAAAGCATGAAAAGGTTGGTGGGGCGGGCCTCCGTGCCCGCCGCCTTGGTGGCACAGGCTTCCAGCCTGTGCGCCCACCGGCAAGATGCCGGTGCCACCAGGAACTTTTCAGACCAGAGCCTCAAATCGGTCCCATCTTTTCCCCTCTCCCCCAATGGGGGAGAGGGCTAGGGTGAGGGGGAAGTAATCTTCACGGGGTGAGAAATACGTTACCGTATTTACTAACCACTGCACTAAGGGAACCTGAAGCCATGTCTCCCGAATCACCGGATAGGGCCGAAATCATCACCGATCGCCTCCGTAACCTGGACCTGGAGGGCTTCTCCAACCTCAGGGTCCTGGTGGCCGGGGACTTTATGCTGGACGAGTATCTCTGGGGGAAGGTGGAGCGCGTCTCCCCGGAGGCCCCGGTGGCGGTGGTGGAGGTGGAGCGGGAGACCCGCACCCTGGGGGGCGCCGGCAACGTCGTCAACAACCTGGTGGCCCTGGGGGCCCAGGTCGAGGTCCTGGGCCTGGTGGGCGACGACAACCCCGGGCGTCTCATGACCCAAGAGATGGTCCGGCTGGGAGTAGCGGTGGACGGCCTCTTCACCGACCCGGGACGCCGCACCTCCCGGAAGACCAGAGTCATCGGCGCCTCCCAGCAGGTAGTGCGCATCGACCGCGAAACCCGGACCCCGGCCCCGCCCGCCTTCGAGGCGGCCGCCCGGGACTTTTTACAGGCCCGCCTGCCCGGGCTCCACGCCCTGGTGCTGTCCGATTACGCCAAAGGCGTCCTCACCCCGGGGCTGCTGCAAGAACTCATCAATCAGGGGCGCTCCCGGGGGTATCCCGTGGTGGTGGACCCCAAAGGCCGCGACTACTCGGCTTATGCCGGGGCAACGGTCATTACCCCCAACCGCAAGGAGGCCGAACTGGCGGTGGGCTATTCCCTGGCCCGGCGGGAGGATCTGGAGCGAGCCGGAGCTGCGCTCCGGGAGAGCCTGGCCCTGGATTACCTGCTCATCACCCTGGGGGCGGAAGGTATGCTCCTGTTCGAAGGCCACCAACCGGCGCTCTCCCTCCCCACCCGGGCCCGGGAGGTGTTTGACGTCTCCGGGGCCGGCGACACGGTGGCGGCCCTCATGGCCCTGGGCCTGGCCCAATGGGGTGACCCGGTCCTGGCGGCCGCCCTGGCCAACGCCGGCGCCGGGGTGGTGGTGGGCAAAGTCGGCACCGCCCCCATCTATCGGGCCGAACTGGCCCGGGAGTTGGGCCTGGGGGGGACCCGGCTGGAAGAAAAAATCCGCCCCCCGGCCGAATTAAGGCTGCTGGTGCCGCAGCTCCAGGCCCAGGGGAAACGGGTGGTGTTCACCAACGGCTGCTTCGACCTGCTCCACGCCGGCCACATCAAATTCCTGGAAGAGGCCCGGCGCCTGGGAGACGTCCTGGTAGTGGCGGTGGACTCCGATGACTCCGTCCGGCAGGTGAAAGGCGAAGGCCGGCCCATCATCGGCGAAGGCGATCGGCTGCGCATCCTGGCGGCCCTGGCCGCGGTCGATTACGTCACCGTCTTCACCAGCGCTCAATTGCCCGAGCTTCTCTCCAGCCTCAAACCCGACCTCCTCACCAAGGGAAGCAATTATCCGGCCGAGCAAGTCGCGGGCGCCGAAATCGTCGCCAGCTACGGCGGCCAGGTGGTCCTGGTGCCCGTCACCGAACCCGTCTCAGCCTCGGACCTGATCCAGCGGATTAAAAATGGCGGCTGATAGAGTGATGTCTCGGGTCTATCCCCACTGTGGGGGCAGTGCATTAGAAATCATTGGAAAGAATGCCTTAGAGCGATCTTTTCAAACATCCTCACCAATCCGACAGCAAGGAAATAGATGGACTCAATATTGAGATGGTCCTCCGCCGTGGAGTCGAAGAAAACATTCAGGTTGGATTCGAAACCGTCCTCCGGCTTCGAGTAACAAATCAGGATCGGCATTTTCGGCAAAGGCCTCAGGACAAGCGAAACGTCTGAATCATAATGGTTTTCCACCTGTTTGCCATTAAATACACGGATCATGTCCTCGAAGAGGTCGGTATGCATATCGGCTAACAGTTTCAAGGGCTTTTCGCATCGCTGCTCAAAAAGCCGATACCATGTCTCTCCTTTTTTTAGTTCCCTCAACGCTACCCATTTGCCTGAAAGAAGTGTTCCTTTGCCCTGGATGATATGGTTGAGAACAGGTATTGTTACCCATGGATGGATGTGGATCTCAGCGGTCAGATCACCTTTGGAATCAACACTAAAGTTCTTACCGAAAATCTTGATCGTCAGTTTAGAGTCGAAAAAGCTAGCCCCAATTTTGCGCGCTGCTGAACGAAGGTCAACAGAGGCAAGCCGGGTTTTCAATTCTTCTATCGTGCATTCCAATTCCTGTTCGTTGGTCACACGCCCTTCACTTTTCCCAGCAGAGTGCTCAATGTAGTGGCTCTCCAGATGAGGACATTCGCTGAGCTGCCGTTGCCCCTTGAACACCGCGGCGGCAAAGGCCATGCACGTCAGTTCGTTGCATTTTTTGCAATTGGATCTATCGAGTAACTTGAAAATCTCCATTGGGTTCGTCAACTGGATCACACGAGACTTCTCCTCGCATGGTACCCGGGCATTTAGGCTCTTTTCCTCTCCCGGTTCGATCATGGTTTGACATCTTTCGCATTGCATCTCGATTTCCTCCTTTTATAGTCCTGCCAAACCCGGTTTTTCTGGTGGCGGGCAGGGGGATTCGAAAAGGTCGGATCAGATAATCCCGCCTTAGGGTTAATACTTATTGCCGTTTTGGTGCAGCCGGCCAAGCTATAGGGTAAATTTTTTGAAAGAATAGTCTGCCAACACCTGCGCGGCCTTGTTTTGAGCCCACTCTTCCAAACCCAATTTCCTGATGAGACATAGATGAAAGACCTTGGTGTTATGCCACAGTTTGGCGTTGTCAAAATAGGGATGCAGATAATCACAGGGGAAGTCCGCACAATCGCAGCAAAATTTAATCCCGTGCTCCTCGGCGCAAGGGAAAATCCGGCAGGGCATGGGGAGATGCGCAGGCTTGCCCTGGAGGTTGCGACAACCGGGGCAAACCGCCTGCTCCACCGGAATTCCTAATTCCCGTGAGACCAGTTGGCGCATCTTTTCATCTTTATTGGCCAGATACATATGGCAGGCAAAACAAGGTAGGCCACAAGGAGCAGTAAGTTGCGCGTAATCCATGATGTCAACCTCAACGTTTTATTGCAAAGAGTCTATGAGGATCATCAGGACAATGAATCCCCCATTTGGGGGAGGAGCACATTTTTTCTGGAAGGAAAGGAATATGCCGGGAGGAAATATCGGAGGATTAGACCAGTTCGTGCCGCAGGGCCAGAACCGCGGCTTGGGTGCGGTCATTAACTCCTAATTTATTGAAGATATTGATTACATGGCTTTTGACGGTGTGCGGACTGATCTGAAGGGAACTGGAGATTTCCATATTCGTGGCCCCTTGGGCCATCAGGCGCAACACCTCCAGTTCCCGCTCGGTCAGCGGTGCGGCCAGATAATCGTGGCCTTTGGTCGCCCCTTTCCCGGGGTTGGGCGGTTCTACCGGCGCCGGTTTACAGCCGAGATGTCCAGGATCAAACTCAAGGGTAACCGTCGACATCAGATTGCCTTGTTTATCAAGCACCGGGTAGACCACCTGGGTCGATATGGGGCGGCTAAATCCGGGGCAGCGCTCCGGGCTGGTTTTCTGGGTACTTAAAGCTGCGGCAAACGCCAGGCAGGAAGGATAGCCGCAGCTCCTGCAGTTGGTTTGGGGCAGCAGCCGGAAGATCTGGAGTACCGGGACCGGGTTCCATTTCTTATAATTCGGCTTCAGACTATCCCGGCGTGCGCAGATATCATTGAGGAAGTCTATCAACCGGTCTAAGAACCCCAGGGCTTCCTGAGAGGTTATAAAAGATGCGGCTACGCCGTGATCGGGATAGAGGCCACAGCTATACCTGTCCAGAACAAACCGGATAAACGGGGGTTTTTCTAAGAGGCTGGCCGACTCTGCCACGGCATTGATATAGGGAAAAAGTTGGGAAATATCACCATCCAACCGAAAATAAGCCAACATCTGGGTCTCAAACTCTGAAGCGGTTCTAAAGGGCGCGCCGCCCTTCCTTAAGGAAAAATCATAATATCCCTTGACCAGCATCAGTCTCCTCGATAGCAGGAGTCACCTGTGAAATCTCAAAGTTCAGCACCGCATAGAAAAACCGACGGGACGTTTATCCACCCGTAGGGGCGACCCGGCGGGTCGCCCTGGTCACGGCAACCCGCCCAAAAAATCCTTCAGCGACACCACCCTCGCATACCGCATCCCCAGGGCCGCCATGAAGGCCCCGTGAACCTGGGCCGCGTGGATGGTGCGGCCGGCGAAGGCCAGCTCCCGGGTCGCGCAGGCGTCGTGGATGACGGTGCACGTGAAGCCAAAGTCGAAGGCGGCCCGGGTGGTGGCGTCGATGCACATGTGGCTCATGGCCCCGGCGATGATTACTTCATCCACCCCGGTGCCTTGCAGCACCTCCAGCAAGCCGGTGTCCCGGAAGGCGTTGGGGAAATGCTTCCGGACGAGGGCCTCGCCGGGGAGCGGCCGGACGCTCTCATGGATTTCTGCGCCGGCGGTATCGGGCCGGAAGAAGGCGGCCCCCGGCCCCAGGGCCAAGTGCTGCACGTGGAAAATGGGCCGCCGGGCCGCCCGGCAGGCATCCAGCAATTTCCGGGCCTGGGCCGCGGCCTGGGTCATGCCTCCCAACTCCATGGCGCCGCCGGGAAAATAATCATTCTGGATATCGATAAGGATGAGCGCGGATTTCATGATGGGGGTCCTTCATGGTGATAGCAATGGCAGCCCGGGCAACTTGGACGAGCGCAGGTTATAGGGTT
>Ga0351885_10052_pt1 | contig 58929 bp, 47 predicted proteins | sample TotcelFGM3001L13_FD_206771 | JGI IMG/M metagenome (GOLD analysis project Ga0351885, IMG submission 206771) | Enriched cells from coal bed in the Powder River Basin, Montana, United States - Total cells FGM rep3 HSBNCT.FGM.300.1.L13 ... | reverse complement strand
TAATAATCCTTCAGCCTCCATCAACATCGGGCCGAGCCTCAAGGTGAAGGGCATTTACAAGGACTTCGCCAACGGCCTGGCCATGGGGCTTTTTAACGCGGTCGGAGGCCATGGAGATTACGCAGACGGGACGCATTGCTACCGTGAGATGCTCACCAAATACGGGTTCAGCGTCGGGAATGGGAAGAACAAGACCCCGCCGACCCTGACCGATGTGAAGCGGTACAGGGAAAACCTGAGTCCCGAGATTATCCAGTACCTCAAGGACAAGAGGGGGCTGACGGACGAGAGCATTGCCAAGTTCGAGCTCGGTTGGGACGTTGGCCGGGAGCGGAACACCATCCCGGTTTATGTGCCAGGTAGCGCAGGCAAAACCCTGGTCAACATCCGGATGCACAATTCCAAGAAAACGCCCAAGACCCTGAATTGGGCAGGGTCAGGCGCAGCCCGGTTGTACGGGGCGGACCGGCTGGTGGCTGCTCCCCCGGGCTCCACGGTGATCATCACCGAGGGCGAGTTCGACTGCATGCTGGCCGAGCAAGAGACAGGGTATATCGGGGTCAGCCCTACCAACGGGGCCAAGACATTTCAGGAGGATTGGGTCAAGCTCTTTCACGGCCACCACGTCGTGGCGGTGTACGACTGCGACAAGGAGGGCAGAGAGGCGGTTGCCGGCCTGGTCCTTCCTGTTTTCCAGAAAGCCGTGGAGTCGGGCCAGGTGCTCTCCATTAAGGCCATCTGGCTCTACCCGGGGAGCGATAAGGCCCACAAGGACGTTACCGACTGGATCACCAAGGACGGCGGCTCCGGGGAGGAATTAAAAAAGAACATCGCTGACACCCCTGCTTACGTTTACCCCACCTCCACCATTCACCTGGAAGACCCCATCGAGCTTAAAAGTTTCACCGAGGTTGATCGGTCCGAATATGCCGGGAAGCGGGTCACGGTCAACCTCCAGGTGTACGGGGAGAACACCGTGGCCTACTATGGGCCCCAAAAGGTCAGGGTGACGGACTGCCAGGCCCTGAAAGAGGGCAAGTGCTTCGGCAACAAGGACCCGAACACCAACCAGCCCGGAAACCGGTGTATGCACGACATTCAGGTCCCTCTGGGGGAACGGATTCTCATCTCCGGGGTGCGGGCCACCGAGGGGCAGTTCAAGTCCCATATCCAGGCTTTTATCTGCGAGAAGGACAGGCGGCCCGCTTTCAAATTGGAGGACACCGACAGGGTCGTGGTGCGGGAGGTATTCGCCCACCAAATTTTCGAGGCGATGAAATTCTCCCTGGAGCACCAGATTGACAAGCCCATTTATATCCTTGGCGGCGAGATGGTGGGGATCGGCAAATACCAGGCCACCGGCCGCATCGTTTCCAGCTACAAGGACCAGCAGCCGGTGCTCTTGGTGGACAGGTTGCTGCACCAGGACGAAGACTACCAATGTTTCGACCTGGACACCGCCAGGCCCCACCTGCAGAAGCTCAAGAATATGTTGATAGAGGACATCTGCTACGACCTGAGTTGTCACGTCACCAGGATTTACCAGCGGTGGGACCTCCACCTGGGGGTGCTCCTGGTGCTGTGCAGCCCCTTGTGGTTCAACTTCCCGGGCGAGGGGAGGATCCGCGGTTGGCTGACCGCCATCATGGTGGGCGACAGCGGCACCGGCAAGACCTCTATCAGCCAGGGGCTCTTTGAGTTCGCCGGGGTGGGAGATCGGGTGAGCGGCCTCACCGCATCGAGGACTGGGATCACCTATGGCCTGGAGCACGACGAGAGGAAGGGGTGGCGGGTCCGGGCCGGCGCCCTGCTCAAGCAAAGCCGCCAGGCCCTGATCGTGGACGAAGCCCAGGACCTCCCCGAGCAAGAACTGAAAACCATGGCCGAGGGGATTGACACCGGCACCGTCAAGATTGACCGGATCCAGCAGAGGACTTTCGAGTCGGCCACCCGGGTCATCTTCAGCTGCAACCCGAAGGAGCCCAAGAGGGCCGCCGACCAGAAGAAGATGGAGGACTTCCGGCACGGCTGCCATGCCGTTGACGACCTGTTCGTCACCATGATGCTGCGCCGCATTGACTTTTGCCTGTTCGCCTCATCGGGGGACATTGAGGATAAGGAGGAGATATTCAACCCGCCCGAGGGCATGGGGGACCAGCAGGTGATGGCCGATGATCTCCGGGCCATGATCTTTTGGGCCTGGAACCTCCAAGAGGACCAGATCGTGATTGACCCTAAGGTGGGACGCCTCATCCGCAAGAAATCCCTGGAACTGAGCAAGGTTTTCGGTTGCGACGATCCGCCCCTTGTTTACCCTGAGGACTTCCGCAAGACCCTGGCCCGGCTGTCCGTCGCCTACGCTGTCCTGGACGTTTCCGCCAATGAGGATTTCACCCAGGTGATCGTGAAGGACATCCATGTTCTTGCCGCAGCCATGTTCATCGACATCATCTATAAGGCCGAGAACTGCCGCCTGGACGTGCACGCTGCCACATATCGGCAGAGCTATGGGATGGAGGACCTGGATGCCGTAAAGGGCGAGATAGACGAAATCCTGGCCTTAGAACCAGGCAACTCGCGCCGGTATCGTTTTGAAGGGATCATGGCCCAACTAATGCGGAGTCACAAATTGGAAAGGCTCCGGAAAGCTGACCTGGCTGACGAGTTTGGGGTAGATAAGAAGCAAATCCAGAGGGACATGCACTGGTTCGTTAAAAACCGCCTGGTGAGTCCCAGCATCCAAACCGGATACTCCCCTTTGCCCCGGCTTTTTAAATTGATAGGACGATTAGAAAAGCTCAACCCGGAGAAATATAAATTTGAGGAAGCAGCCCCGCCGTCAGAAGATGGACAAGATGGACATTAAGATGGACACAAAAGAAACTGCCACGGTGGACGTTCGCAGTTGTCCACCTTGGGGCGCTGATTCTTTTAATAATCAGGTTTTCGGTGTTCCAAATGTCCACCTTGGAACATCTGAGGATGGACATTTTGCGCTTCTTGAATCGTCGCCAGATGGACACACAGCAGTATCTTTCCTTTGTCCACCTTGTCCACCTTGGGGGGCTTTTGGGGGTTTTTAATCAGAAATGGCTTTGTCCACCTTGTCTATCTTCCGGAGCACTATAGAAATCTGTGGTGAAAACTTTTTTCCACTCAGAATTTTCAAGTGCTCCGGAAGATAGACAAGGTGGACATGAAAAAACGTTTTTTCCGCCCTTCCTTGAGGGGCTTAACCACCTAATAAAAGGAGAAGTTTTTATGGCCGAGGACAGAATTACCCAAGCAGAGATGATCAGAAAGATTGCCGATGGGACCGGTATCGCCCCAAAATACGTCAAGGAAGTGCTGGAATCCACCGTCGCCCTGGTGCGATCAGAGCTCCTGGCCGGCCGCCAGGTCAAGGTAACCAACCTGGGAACCTTCAAGCCGGCTACCCGGGGGGCCCGGACCTACAGCGCCCCGCTGACCGACAAGCCCATCAAGAAACCGGCCACCAACACTATCAGGTTCAAGGTCACCGCGGATCTCAAGCGGGCCTGTAACGAGTAATGGAGGCGACGAAAAAAAGTAAGGGCCGGGAATCATCCCCGGCCCATTTAATCTGTGATTGATACGGCTTGATACATATCTACCGAAACAGCGGATTGCTCCTTGATTCATACGTATTCCGACTAACTATTTTCTGACGTGGGTATGCATACCAAACATTGGGTGCTCCGAAATACTCCTGTCCACTCAGAAGTTGTTCAACCGAATTACGAACCATTTTTATTAATTTATCGAGGTCATATTTAAATATATTAGCAAATGTGGTTAGTAAAGGTAAAATTAGATACTCACCTAATTTGAAATCAAATGCAAAACTACGTCTCATATAGAAATCAGCGTCTCGACTGCGATCAATAGTTTTGTAAGAGCAAAACAATGTATGAAGACCTAAAGATTTGCGAATGGTTATATCTTTAAACATGTCTCCAACATCCCTGAAAATAGCTCTTGTTTGACCACTTTCTATATCAATTTCATATAATACGTTTTGTGCATTGCATTCAGGAATTAACCCCCACTTAGTTGATAAATAAAAGTAACCTGTGAGCACTGTATCAATGAAGCCATTGAAAAAAAGTTCGAGAGGTTGCGCGGTTCCTGATAAGAGATAAGCAAGCAGTGGGGTTCCTTGCGATCCTAAGCCCTGCCTAGAAAATAAGGAAAATGCAGGCAAGAGAATTTTGAGACCTGCGATTTTTGGGCTGGGTTGAGAATCTCGAAAAATAACGCCAAAACCTCGATAACCATTTCCACCTTCTAAGAAAATTCCTCCGAATTCATCAAGAAAAGCAACTTGTTGAGGAAATTTATTTACTATACTTTTAAGTTCTCTTGAATTTTCGATAGCTGCCAACCATTTATGCAGGCTTAGATCGCGAGAAAATCGTCCAATAATTTCCGGATAGTGTAGCTTAATAAAATGCGTATCATTAAAGTCCTCCTTTCTTATCACTGTTCTTCCAGAAGAAGTCGGCTGTACATTAATAACAATATCCGGGTTTAGCGAAAGATCTGGATGTTCCGATAAGAGTTGATCAACAAATAAGGGGTGGATAGGCATAGGCAATTTGTTGGAGGTAGCAAACTTAGATGCCCAACCCCCTGGAAGATTACCGACTTGAATAACTCTAAATCTTTCACATGTAAAAATTGGTAGGGAAAAGGATTCGGAGGAACCAAGTGGTGTATATGGCTCTGGGATGCGAACGTGAAATCCGCTCGGAGATCCTTCGTTGACGAATCGCTCAAGATGAATATAAAGGTCAAGCGCATCATTAACCGTTGGGAGATGTTCCGTTAGCTTAAATAACGCTTTAGCATTTATAATATTATCATTCAATCGTAAGCGCCTCAAAAATAGTTAAACGGCAAGGGTTAGTGCGTAACTCAGCAACCGGTCCTATTGGAATCATTGGATTATAGAAATAGCCATGACCAAATGCATCGCAACGAATAACTGGGCACGATCTTTGGCTGAAAACCTCTGAAAGTAGCAAATCTAATTTTTTTGTATCCTCAATTTTGGTCATGGAGCCGACTATAACACCGGTCACTTTGTCCAAAAAACCAGTCAATTCGAGGTGTCGTAGATGCTGTCTTATCCTGAAGAGATCAAGTGACCCTGATTCAAAGAAAAATATCATCTTGTCGAAATTAGGAATATAATTAGTACCAGATAGTCCAAGTGTAAAAGTGCCAAGACTACCGCCGACAAGGTGCCCGATTGTGCGACCAGAAACAACAGCTACAGGCCCAAAGCTACCGTTCAAGTTGATCTCAAAAGGTATCTGTATTGTATCAGAAATTAAGGGTAAGCCTGATTCACAGGTTTGGTTAAGCTTTCCAAGAACGTTTGGCCCATAAAAGGTTAACAAATTGGTCTTGGCTGTAATTGCATTGAGCAATACGGCTATATCGCTGGAGCCAAATATCACCTTTCGATGTTCCTTAAGAAGGTCGTAGTTAACCAACTGCAAAATATCACTAACATTTTTACCACCCCAGGTAGCAAGTAGAGCTGAATTGGTTTTATTGACCACCAAGCTATTGAACTCTCCAGCACGCTCCAAAGGTGATCTTAATTCTGCCCATCTATTAAAATCATCTTCATTTATATCATCAGGTTTAAATCCCCAAGTTTGGAGAATTCTTAAACCTTCCAAAATGAATGGTATTCGTCGGGGATAAATTGGGTCAGAAGGACTAAATATTCCTATCCTCTGTCCCTTAAATATCCTTTTGGGTTTAAGCAGTGTCATTTAAGTTGGCCCTGGATTCTTAAAGTCATGTAAAATTTCTTACGTATAAAATTCTACGCTTTTAGCCAAAAATCGACCCAAATGACCACAACTGCTGTTAGTATCCAGCGCAATCCAAGGGCTCTGAGAACCACGAATACTTGGGGGGCCATAGCTAAAGAATAAATAGATGTCGTCTATTTTTATAATCGTCATAATTGGACAGGTAGCAGCTGCTTCAACTCTCAACCTTCCTCTTGCCGCAGGCAGGACCACTTGATCCAGTAGTGACCTAATTTCCGCAGGATAACGAGTAACCCATGTTGAATCATAACTTAGATTATTCTGCGTATGCCATTGCTCCTCCTCAAATATTCTATTTTGCACTCCGGAATTTTGGTTACCGCCAAATATTATATTCACCATGAGGCTCTGCTGGTGGTTTAACCTCTCTCCAATTGCACTCAGAATTTCACGGTTGCGGGAAAGGATTCCCAAGCCAAGCCCGATAAAAGTCATTTCTGATCTAGCACCATTGATCAAGTGTGTCATAAATTGTAATAGTGCTGGATCTGTCGAAGATCGAAAAACTTCAATTATTCCTTCTCCAAGAAGTTTCTTAACCATTATTGATTCTCTTGCAACGAACCGACGTTGGTATTGATCAAAAACCGTTCCAACTATAGCTGTCCCAAATACGGCTCCGATAAGAATGATAGATATTTCGAAAATAAGGGGGTCAGCAGTTTTTGAAACAAGAAAAGTACTGGAACCAGTATATATGTTTTTTAAGATTACAACTGTTACGAGTGCAAAAAATGCAAAAGCACCACCAATATATACAAAAGCACGATAAATTCGTTGGTCCCTTTGCCAATCTTGAACAAAACTATTGTTCCCTGTGGGCATAATCATCCCCCCTTTGCTCTTTTATCCAAAGACCGGAGTACCTTCGAAGTGCGTACCTCTCCCAATTGCTGGGTATGCCAAAACACCACTAGCCCGCAGAACCTCGTAATCCAATGGAAATCCCATTGGAATCTCCCCTTCTATAAACCGCGCTAAGGTAATATGAGGACGATAAGCGTCTCTTACATCGCTAACTAACTTGACATCTGGCAGGGTGGCGATGGAAAATTCTTGGAGATCTAAGAGGGCCTTGCTCTTGAGAATTGCAATTTCGATCCAAGCTCCTCCACCGCTAGATGGAAGAAAAGTAAGACCTGCTGCGTATATTGAAATAGCTTCTTTTTTCATCCCGCTAACCGCAGTCCATAGCTTTTTGGCCTTTTCTTGAGATGAGTCAAACTGAATGATTGTTAAATGCGGCCTTGATGATTGACCAAGCTGCAACTTTGAGCGGCCAGATTGATTCAATCGCTGGGCATAATTTATAATTCTTTTACTAAAATCATCATCGAATATTAGGGCCAAATTAAACCTTTCGACCATTGTGTCCTCCTTTAATCGAAATTATGTGGCTGCGTTTATCGAATACCCAAGAAGGTGTGCTGGAAACGCATATTAGCACAATTTTCTATGTCAGACCTCTTAAAATCTTTACTCCTAATTTTTTTATGGCGTCCTCCAGTCCCTCGTTCACAGAATAAATCGGGTGGTAGCCAGGTCCTCGTGGCCCAGGGCCTCTTGAATCAGACGCAGGTTTTGGGTGGCCCGTTTAATCTTAGTTTCCATCTTGTCTCTTTTGTTCTACCAGTTGCGCCAGGCGCAGGCACTCAAGCAGTTTTTGCGCCCACTTGGGAATGGGGCGCCGCCACTACTCATAGTGCTCGATGGCGTAGCGGGTGATCCCCATAGCTTCCGCCAGGTCGCCCCTGGTTTCGTAGCCAAGTTTTAGTCGCTTCTCCTTAAATTCCTCAGGTGTCATAAAGTTTGTTCTCCAAAAGGTATTTGATTGTCTGAGGATGCCACCGCCCCCCCTTTTTCGAGGTGATCCCCTGCTCATTCAGGGCTCCGGCAATCTTTCTGAGTGCCCACCCCTGGTCCCGCATCTCTTTGACCAGTGCCACGACTGCAAGTTCCTGGCCGTTCTGTTTCAGGTCTTTTCCAGCACGGTCATATCCGTAGGGAGTAGGAGCGTAAGCCTCCAGGTGGGCCTTCTTGTGAGCCAGGGCCATCGTTGTGCGTTCGGCTATCAGGTTGCGCTCCAGCTCTGCAACGCCGGCCATCATGTTCAGGAAGAACCGGCCCATAGCCGAAGCCGTGTTCAGGCTCTGACCGCCCATATCTACCAGGTGCCGACAGCCAAGATGCACATTTGCGCCGTGGCACAATATGTTACCTGGAAAGAGATTGAGGAGGCCCGCCACGAGAGAATCTGCACCTTGGGTCACGTGGCCTTCGATGCGGAGGTAGGGGGTGATCCTTTTCCTTGAAAAAAGTGAACTTGATTGAGGGTTTTTTAGTCAGACGGGCGTAATTCTACCATGGTCATAGACCAAAAAGGCCGGGCTCCTCGCAGATCGGTGGTATGAAACCAAACTTGCTCTCAGGCTTTCAAGAGTTGGGGATGATATTGTGTTAGCCAATCCAAAACCTTTTGTCGCAACTCCAGAACATAGGCCGCAAGTTCTGACGCTTCACCTTCGGTAGCGCCACCCACATAATCGTATTCCACGATGTTTCTCTTTTTCCGGCAGGCATCAAGGTAACGAGCATCGCCTTGGTGATCCGGTCCCAGGATCAAGGGTAAAGCCTGGATGGTGCGGTAATGCTGAAGCATCCTGACAGCCCGGTAGCCCTCGGCATAAAGCAGGACCGTGCAGAGCTTCAAGGCCGCATTATAGGCGATACCGAATCGCCAATCTGCAGAAATCCTCCCGGCGGCATCGGCCAGATCGCGGTCCACAATGGCCAGAAGACTGGCTACCTCCTCCGCCGAGGTGATATGGGATTCAAGCCAGCCGTTATCGGCCCATTGCTTCAAGGTCATTTTCGCTGCCTATTATAAAGAGCTTGGGGGATTCCATGACATTGGACAAGAAATGATTCCCGTTTTGTTTGCGGCGCCGGAACTCCTCGATGCTCAGGGCGTGAGGGTTGATCTCCCGACCGATTTGCTCCGACACTCCAGCCAACCGGCTTGATAAACTGCGGAGACCGATGGTACCGATCACCATCAGGTCAACATCACTTTCCGCCCTTTCTTTGCTCCTTGCGAGGGACCCAAAAATGAATGCGACTTCGATGCCCTCCCGGTCCAGAGCGCTTTTGATAACCTCCACTAACCCGGCGGTCTTCAGCACCAGGTTGCGAATTTCCGGAAATAGGGGGTGATCAGTGTTAGCTCGGTAGTAGAGACGGTTGCCGTCCCGGCGTGCCTTCACCAGGTCCAGCTTCACCAACTTTTGTAGATCCTGACGGATGGTCCCCAAGGAGAGAGCAGCCTGCCTTTCCATTTCTCGCATATGCAGCTCTTTTTCGTTCAAGCCGAAGAGCAGCCGAAAGATTTCGGCTCGTACTCGGGAGGACAATATACCTGACAGGGTGCTCATGATTGTATGTCTATACCATACAATTGTATGGTCACACCATACAATAAATCGTGGTTGATTAAATTTTTACCCCCAGACGCTTTTCGACCAGTTGAGCCATCGCCAGGCACTTCAGCAGCTTTTCGGCCCAGCCCGGCACTTTGCGGCGACCGTATTCCCAATGCTCGATGGCGTAGCGGGTGATCCCCATCGCCTCAGCCAGGTCCCCCCGGGTTTCGTAGCCAAGTTTCAGGCGTCTCGCCTTAAATTCTTCCGGTGTCATTTCTCCTCCCCATTTCTGAGCCCTTTCAGGGCCTCTTCCATCTCTGCATCCTGAATGTGCAAATAAACTTCGGTGGTGGAGATGGACTCATGTCCCATGGCCTTCTGAACCAAACGCAAGTTCTTGGTCTTCTTCAGCAGATCGGTGGCAAAGCTGTGCCGGCAGGTATGGGGATGGACGTGTTTATCCACCAAACCCACCTTTTGCGCCTGCCAGTTGAAAATGCGTCGCAGGTTCCGGTCCGTCATAGGCCGGCCATCCATCCGTACAAAGAGGGAATCATTCTGTTGTCGCAGTTGGTGCCGTACCTCCAGCCATATTTTGAGCAGGTCCAGATTCTCGTCGCTGAGATAAGAGATCCTCTCCTTCTTACCCTTGCCATGAATCTTCATCTTCCCATTTCGCCAGTCGATGTCTTGGCGCCGCAGGGCCAATACCTCAGCAGCCCGCAGGCCGTTGTCCAACATCACCCGCAAAAGGCAAAGCTTGCGCAACTTGGTGGGTGCCTTTATGTGAAGGTGATCGACCAGGCGCACCTGCTCTGACTCGCTCAAGACCTCGGGAAGTTTTTTGCGCATCATGACAATCTCCTGTAGCTCATGAAAAAGTCGAGCACCTTTTCTTACATAATAAGCCAATGGCTTATTGTAGTCAAGTAGTGTTTCCTGTTTTTTCCATTGACACTCATTTTCTTCTATGCCTATATCTATCTAATCGTAGCGAGAAATCTATATATCTATCTAATATGAATAGGTAATTTTGAGGAAAAAAGCTATCTAATTGATATAATTAGATAATAGTGATTCAGGTGAATAAGATGAGCAATGACGACGAACTAATGGCCGCCCTCAAGGACTTGAGACAGCAGCCCCTCGTTCAAAAGACCAAGGCAAAAGCCAAGACCGAGCCGGGCCTACAGGAACTGACACCAGGACCTCCGACCCCTGGATCTCCAGCCAAAGGGATCTTCCCTAACCCTTACGGCCGAAGAGGTGATCCAAACCTTCCCAAGAAAGACAAGGCGCCAAAACTGGAAACTATTGAGAAAGAAGGCAGGCAACTGAGAGAACTGCAATCCTTACTGTCTCAGTTATCGAAAAAAGCATTGAAGAGGTTGACCACCTTGCTTGATTGCGAAAGTGATCGAGTCAAGATGCAAGCGGCCCTTGGGACCATCAGGGCAACCGTTCAGGCTTTGACCAGAGATACGTCCTCCCCAGGCGGCGGCGCAGAAATTCACATCCATTGTTCTTCCCAGGCCGCGGTGGTCAACCCTCCCTCCCCCGGCAAGGAGGCGCAGCCTCCCAACCCTCACGACGGGATGCAGCGGCCCAAAGGAGTGGGACACCCAATAGCCATCGTTAAATGAAAAGTGTTCCGATAATGTGTATTATCGGAACACTTTTCATGACGCATTGGTTGTCCTTCGCTTGACCTGGGCACGTCGACAACTCCAAGCTCCCCCCCTTTCCCTCACTTTCCACGCCACCATAGAGGCCCACCATACAACCCCGCTCCGAGCCCCACGCACTCCCACGAACGCCCCGCCCCCCGCGTCACACCAGGGCAAACCCAAAACCAGAAACCGGGGGACGGGACTCCTCCCCCCCTTGTTCAATATATCGCCCTTGACCAAAATTCATAATTTTGACCTTAGTACAATGGCTTTCCAGTTCAGGACCACTTAGAAGCCCTACAGGGGCTCATAACCCCGGGGCTGGGAAATGTTACCATGTAGAATCGTGATCACACAGCAGGAAGCGTGCCACGCTTTTTTAGGGGTGGAAGAGTACAGGATGTCAGCACCGTCAATACCGGGCCTCTAGCCTTGGTCTACGTCGGAAACAGGACACCTCGGAATGACTATTTGCTTTTGGGTCAATATGTCTGTCGTTCCCGGGGACAATCATTTTTTGCAGGTTAGTTTGCCGGATGGTGGGGTTGGCGAAATAATTTGGATTCTTGCAAAGCATTGTGGTAACGTGCCCTCTATGATTTTAAATGGCTTCGAGAAGAGGATCGTTTGGGAGATTTTCCCTGGGCAAATCTCGGCTCCCATGTAATGGCCGATACCGCGACCTGGAAGCAGAAGATCGCCCGAAGTCACCGCCGAAAAGAAAAAGGAGAAGGTCGCCAAGGTGCCCATGGCCAGGATCTTATGGGTACCTGCCGCAAAAAATCAGGGCGGCTATGGCCGTTGGGCCTTTTTGGAGATCTCTGACCCCTGGGACCTGATCCGGGCCTTCCTGGCCAATATCACTTCTAAGGCTTAGGTTATGCCAGCAAAATATTCCATTGGCGATATGGTTCAATCAATCAGTGATCCCAGTAGGATCGGGACTATTGTGCAAACTGGCGAATACCATGCAGGAATACAATGGTATAAAGTCCATTTCGGCGGAACTATTCTGACTAAAATAGCCGAGGTGGACTTACGCCCATACGTTATAGCGGCGACCCCAGATGAAAATCTGTTGATTGGTAATTTTGGAGGATATAAGGAGTTCCAGCGACTCATTACATTCCATCGCTTATTACGTGATAAACCTTTGCAAAATAATATAAATGCCTTTAATGCGTCTCGAACAAGATTCTTTCCTTATCAATTCAAACCACTGCTAAAATTTCTTGATTCACCGAAACATCGTCTCTTACTTGCTGATGAAGTGGGTCTCGGGAAAACCATTGAAGCTGGCCTTATTCTTACCGAATTGAGAGCAAGGCAGGAGGTAAAGAGGGTCCTGGTAGTTTGTCCGGCAAATCTTACCAGTAAATGGAAACAGGAATTAGAGCAGAGATTCGCAATAGATTTTTCAATCTTAAATGCTAATGGGCTGATTACTTTTTTGAATAATTTTGAAAAGTCTCCAGATAGGGCCGGATTACATGGAATCATCTCTCTGGAAAGTATCAGAACCAACAGAGTCTTAGATAGATTGGAAGCACTATCGCCAGATTTTGACTTGGTGATTATTGATGAAGCTCACCATATGCGAAATTTTGGCACAAAGACTCGAAAAAGCGGCGTCGTTCTCGCCGAAACTGCCAATGCGATGCTCTTGTTGACTGCTACACCCATTCACCTGGGAAATCAGAACCTTTTTAGCTTGCTGAATATTCTTGATGACGATGAGTTCCCTGACATTTATACCACCGACTCTCGTATTCGTAATAATGAACCCATTGTCAAGGCTCAAAAATGCATGGGGCAGTTTCCTCCAGAATTGGACGAGGCAATCGGACTGATGAGGGAAGCGGCCAGCTCACAATGGATTTCCGAGAACCCTCTTTTGCCGGAAATCATTAACAAACTTGAGGGATTAAAAGACCAACAGGGGAATCAGCAACAAGCCAAGCGATTGGTCGTTGATGTTCAGCGAGAGTTATCTGAGTTGAATTTACTGGCCCACATCTTCACCAGGACAAAGAAAAAGGAGGCACAGACCGATACTGCTGTCCGCAAAGCTTTTCCAATTAGGGTCACCCTAACCGACATTGAAAAAGAATTTTACCATGCGGTAACTGACTATGTGCGGGAGTTGAGCCAGCTTCAATCCACATCCGCATTAATTCAAAGCTGGATTTTACACATGCCCCAGAGACGGATGGCCTCCTGTATCCCGGCCATGGTGGACTATTATAGGTCCAGACTTCCCTTTGAGCCGGATGATTGTTCCGAAGACGACATGGTGGAGGAAGAGACTGAGCAAGGTATTCTTCCAGGCATCGATATGCATTCAGCCCGCCAACCTCTCCAGAAGATTTTAGCTCAATGGTCATTAACCGGCACCGACTCCAAATATGACGCATTTATCAAAATCATAAGGGACTTAAAAAATGAGGGGCCATGTAAAATAATCGTTTTCGCTTTTTTTAAGGGCACTCTCCGATACCTGAGAGATCGCCTTTCAAGGGATGGTATTCAATGCAGGCTTATTTATGGTGATATTCCCATACGTGAGAGATTGAAAGAAATAGAAAGGTTTCGCAACGATCAAAGTGAAGTGCTTTTGTCTTCCCGAGTGGGCGGGGAAGGTCTGGATTTACAGTTTTGCGACACGCTTTTCAATTACGATCTCCCATGGAACCCTATGGAGGTGGAACAGCGCATAGGGCGCCTGGATCGGATCGGCCAGTTATCGGATACAATCCGAATCTTCAACTTTTGGATTGAAGGAACAATAGAACAAAGAATTCTTGAGCGTCTCTACGAAAGGATAAAGGTTTTCGAACGGTCTATTGGGGAATTGGAAATGATCCTGGGGGAGGAGGTCCGTAATTTAGAGAGGTACCTTTTTAGCCGAAAATTAACCCCGGAGGAGGAGTTACAGAGAATCGAGGCGGCCACCATAGTTATTGTAGCACGAATGGCTCAATTAGAAAAATTGGAGGGTGATTCAGCCAAATTCATAGGGGCAGATTACTTCTTCCAGGAAGAAGTTGACATGATTCGGAAACGCCGCCGCTATGTCACCGGCTACCAAATCCATCGTTTCCTTGAAGATTTTCTCATACAACAATGCCCCCGGACTATTCTGGGGTATGACCTCACTACCAACCTCGGGGAGTTACAGCCGGACCAAGAATTACGAACCTTTATCCAAAATGCAAATATCGCCATAGAGCTTCCTCACTTTTTTGGCAGTGGCACTCGCAAAATCCCCATAACCTTTGATTCAAACGTTGCTTTTGAGAAACCTAAGGTGGAATTTCTGAATGTCCTTCACCCTCTCATCCAGGAAATCACCAAATTCTATGCATCAAATAAAGCCCAAAAAATACCCAGTAATGCCCATTTCCTTATTTTAAAGACCCGGCGACTACCGGTAGGTCATTACCTCTACTTTATTTATAAACTCAAGATATTGGCGGCCAGGGAGCGCAACCTCCTGGAAAGTATTTTTTTGAATGAAAACCTTGAGCCAATGGCGGTGGCCGAAGATGCGGAAATATTATTAGGGGAAATGGTGGAAAAAGGTGAAGAACCTCCGGTCTTAAACACAGGGTTAGGTCCGGAGTGGGGACGCCAGGCGTGTAATCGGGCCCGGGAATTGCTTCATGAACGCATCCAACAGGTTAAAGCCGAAGTCGGACGCACCAATGACGCCTTTATTGATCGCAGATTGACCAGCGTAAAGACCTTTTATCAGAAAACTCTCGACAAAAAAAGAAGCCAGCTCGCCACCGGAGAGTTCTTGGAGAGACAAGAACGCTATTTACGTATGCTCCGTGGTACGATCAATCGGCTTGAAACCGAAGCCCAAACTAAGGAAGAGGCGTTAGAAAGATTGCGGACCATCAGCATTGAATATGAGGATGTGGCTGCGGGCATCCTGGAAGTGAGGTGAGTTAATGTGGAAGACGATTATTGATAAATTCCGTCGCCGCAAGGAAACAATCCATATTCAAGTGGGCCTCGATTTTGGCACCAGCGCCACTAAAATCGTCTTCGCCCAGGTCGGAGGCAGGCTTTTCCGGCCTGTGCTCTTTAATCACCACCTCTCCAATTATCCTGCCTTTGCCTTGCCTTCAATTATGGCCTTTGATACCCAGGGGGACCTCCTTCTCGGGATTGACGCAGCTCGACATCTCTTGGAGCAACACTGGCAGGAAGGATTCCAGCGTCTCAAGATGGTGGTGGCTGGAAAATACGATCTGGCTTTTCTGGAAAAACAAACGATGCAGTCATTCTTTCGTTATGAGGAGGCTCATAAGAAAGACTCAAAAACCTATACCCCTGAGAGGCTTACCGCCATCTTCGTGGCCTACGCTTTACGCCAGGCAAGGGACGCCGTGGCAAAGGCCCCCGAGTATCAAGGTCATAACTTAGACCTCGCCTTCAATGTCTGCATGCCCATTGACCATTTAGAAAATAATCAGGTGAAGCCCATATTTGAAAAAATTTTTGCCTGGGCCGAGGCCATCGAGAAAAATTGGCCTCGAAACGGGAAGAATTCAGACCTTTTCGAACTATCCGGCCTTACTGAGAATTCCGTCTCCTATGGCCACCCCGAATCCAGGGTTTTTGCCATCCCGGAGGCCATCGCCGAGACCGCCTCTTACCGTTTTTCCCTGGAGCAAGCCAGGGGGCTGCATGCCGTCATCGACTTCGGGGCCGGCACCACCGATGTTTCCATATTTAATTTGAGGGATGAATTTCAGGAATTAAGACCCTATTGGTATAGCGCCCGCAATATCCCCTGGGGGATGGCCAATATTGAGCGATTGCTGGCCGAAATGATGGTTGCCCACTTGCCGACTGGAAAAATATTAAGTGGAAATGCTTTATCCGAACTATTTACCTCTTTAAAAACTGATGAGGCCTTCCCTTTGGATCAATCCCTCAGGACCGCCCTGGAAGACCAGGTGGAAGCCCAATTCGAAGAACTATGGGGTTCATCTGATTACAAAAAGGAGGCGTGGGGGTCGGCTTATGGAAAATTGAAAAAACCATCACACTGGGAAAACGTCAGGGTTTTCGTCGGTGGAGGCGGGTCCCAGGCGCCTTTTGTGGAGCAAGTCTTTTCCCTTCCGTGGTGCTATCCCATGGTTAAGGGGCCATACCCGGTAAACCCATTACCTGAACCTCGTAACTACGACTCCTGTGAAAGCCAGGCCCCCTTTCATCGCATGTCAGTAGCCTACGGACTGGCCTTCCCCAAGCCCATATTGGATGGTTATGTGCTTCCCAGAGATTGCCCCGACCACACTCCGGCTCGTTTACGTATGAGAGAGATCGTCGATTATGACTTACAATAGCTAAGAAGATCCGAGAAGAAAATATCTTGATGGCGCTGGCGGTTCGCCGGTCCAACCGCAGTGGGCACCCTGCGGCTACCAAAAAAGAGGCACACCATGGCCGCTGCCCCCCAAAAAGCTGTTGATATTTAGTTAATATGCTCTCTTTGTTGGCCGGTCCCGCGGCTTTCTCTGTCTTTTTTCGGCTTCCGTTGACCCCACGCCCGGGAGGCGAATATAATCACGGTTATCGCGCCCAGAGCGCAGTCGTTTAGCTACAAAAAGAGGACTCTTCTCGGGGTTTAACTCGTGGATAGAGGTCCCACAGACGACGGTTTGATCTTGGAGGGAGAAGCCATGCCGCCCGCAGATGGAAGCCCATCCCGTACCACGATCTGGAAGGAACTGGATATATGGGCCAAGGTGCTGGTGCGATGGCAACGCTACATTGTCGCCACGGCGGTACGTGACGGACAGTTGAACGAGGATCAGATTGAAGCCGCGTACCAGCTCTTCCTTTCGGATAAAAGGCTCGGTCCGGCTCCTGAACCTCTTCCAGAAACGCCTTTGTCAATCACAGGACGGACAGAGGAAGCGAGCCTCACCCCCCTGTTTCTGGACAGCATCGGTAATCTCAGCAACATTAACGCACTGCCGAGTACAGCAGGCCTGACCTTTGGCGAGGGGCTGACAGTCGTGTTTGGTGGCAATGGTACCGGCAAGAGCGGTTTCGCACGCGTCCTGGCGAATGCCTGTTTCAGCCGCTATCGTCCTCGCATCCTTCCGAATGTCTATGTGTCAGGAACCGGCACCAAGCCTTCAGCGGATATTACCGTCCGTGATGCGAGCCAGACGCGGCGTATTATCAAATTCCAGCCAGGCATCGAAGATGTCGAGCTGCGGCGCATCGCCGTCTTTGATACGTCGGTCGCTCGCGCCCATCTGGCTGAAGAGAGCCCGATCGGTTTCACGCCGATCGGGTTCGATGTGTTTGCCGAGATCATTCGGGTTTACGGCAAGATTGACAACAAGCTGAACGCAGCGATCCAGGCGCGGCAGAAGGTAAACACCTTCACGAACAGCTTTCTGGAACCTCAAAGCCCCATCTCTCAGGCCGTCGCCGCGCTCAGCGCTGACACCAATATTGCGACTTTTAAGGACCAGGCAGTGTTCGGCGATAAAGAACAGGCCCGGTTGACAGACCTCGATAAACAGATCACGGACCTTAAGGCGAAATCAGCCGAGCAGGCCTTGAAAGATCTTGAGGAAGCCGAGGCGGACGTGACGACGCTGCGGGATCGCTTGAAGGCAGCCCTGTCGGCATTGGCGCCGGCGGCGAAGGCGAGATACCAAGCCGAACTTGACGATTTCGCCAAGAAGATCCACCAAGCGATGGAGGTGAGCACCGATTCTTTCAAGTCATCCCATTTCAATGCTACGGGATCGGATGAATGGCTGGCTTTCATCAAGTCGGCCCGCAACCTCGCACTTGCAGAGGATACGGGGTACCCCATGGACGGCGACCACTGCCTTTTATGTCACCGCCCGCTGGACGAGCCGTCCATCAGCTTGATCCATCGCTTCTGGAACTACCTGGAGGGCGACGCCCGCAAAGCGGCTGCCAACGCCAATGACGTTCTCGACAAGACCGTTAAGGCCCTGAACGATGTCAAGCTACATATCTTTGACGAGGAAAGCCGCGTCCGCAGCCACTTAAATACATTGGACAGCAAACTGGCGCAGCGGGTTAGCGAGGCGGTAACCGCCCTCGCCGGTGATCGAGACGCTGTCGTGGCTATCCTCGAAACCGGAATGGGAACGTTGTCCAAGGCGTCACACGAGGATTTGTCCGCTGAGATGGGCGCACTTCTCTCACGGATCGAAACGCAAATCGAGACTTTGCGAACGACCGATCGGGACAGTATGCTCAAGACACTGGTAAGCGAGCGCGTGACCCTTCGTCATCGGCAGGTTTTGAGCAAGCTGATCGATCAAATCGAAGAGTACATCGCGGATGAAAAGTGGATCAAGAAGGCACGTGCGGTGGCGAAAAGCGCGCTGAACACAAAGGCCATGACCACCAAGGAGAATGAACTGTTTGGGAAGGTGATCGAAGGAACGTATCGCAAGCAGCTTGAGTCCGAGTTCAAAACGCTGGATTGCCGGCTGCCTTTGGAGCTTCAAACCCACGGCCGCGGCGGCCAGACGAAACGCTGGCTGGAGATTAAGGGAGGTTACAAGCCGATAGACATTCTGAGCGAGGGGGAACAGCGAGCCGTCGCCTTGGCTGATTTCCTGACCGAAGTTGGCTTGAATCCCGCTGGCGCCGGCATCATCTTGGACGACCCGGTCACATCCCAAGACCACGAACGCAAGGAATGCATCGCCAATCGTCTGATAAACGAGGCGCATGTCCGCCAGACCATCATCCTGACCCATGACCTGGTCTTCCTGACGATGCTGATCGAGGCGGCGGACAGGGCCGGCGTCCCCATGACGACGCACTGGATGGAATGCGATGGGAATGCGCATCCAGGACTGGTCAACTTAAACGAATGCCCGGCCAACACTGCCGATTACAAAACCACGAAAAAGGCCAAAGCAACTCTGGAGGAAGCCAAGAACCTCTCCGGTCTATCGCGTGTTCAGACCGTGCAGAGGGGCATGGCTGAGGTTCGGCGCACCATCGAGGAAACCATCATCCAACATCTATTTAAGAAAGTGGTACAGCGGTGGGACGAGCGGGTGATGGTCGGCAGCCTCAAGAAGATCAACTGGTCAAACGAACTCGCCGACAAGATAGACAAGATATTCGCCGACATTTCCCGCTATATCGAAGGTCACTCGCACTCTGAGGCCTACGCCCCGTTGCCACCGGAGCCCAAAGACCTGGACGCGATGATTGCTCGTGTGGACGGCCTGATCAAGGAAGCCAGGCCTGAGCGCCAGCAATCATGCCTCCCATGAAAAATCTTAGGTATCTAAAGGACTCTTCCCGGGGTTAAACTCGGAGAGGGAGATTCCCAAAATCTTATAGAGAGGAAACATTCTGCACTCTCTGTTTCAAAAGGAATCCGCTAAAAATGGCCAAGATTGAAAACTACAAGTACAGCATCGGGGAAGCCTTCCGTGACTGCTTCTACATTGTACCCGACTACCAACGCGAGTACGTCTGGACGGACAAGGAAGTTCAAAAACTGCTCGATGACATCAACGAGCAGAGCGATGCCGGCAATAGCCTGGAGTACTTCATCGGCATGGTGCTGGTTTCACCTGCTGACCAAAAAAACCACTACGAAATAATCGACGGCCAGCAAAGACTCACCACTTTCTTTCTGCTGCTATGCGCGCTAAAGCAGTTGTTTCAGGGAGAGCCGCAGGTTCAGGTACTGAGTGGGCTGATCACCACTAGTTACGCAGATAGCGAAGGCAATACACGGACGAGTCTGAAGCTGGAGCCGCGTTACGAAAACGCCGGTGAGGTAGTGAGGAAGCTGGTGGAACTGGATGCCGACCCGCAAATTGTGCGCGCGGGTATTCAGGCAGCCGGCATTGGGACCTTCGGTTCGCTTGAGAATCTGGTTAACGCCTATACAACGATCCACCGCTACCTGAAAGACAACTACGATGACGCAGTCAAACTTAGGAAGTATTGGGGGTATCTGGCCAACAACGTGGTGTTCATCCAAATTTCCACTGACGTGAGTAGTGCGCTAAAAATTTTCGAAACGATCAACGAGCGCGGCGTCGGGCTGAATCCAATGGATTTGCTGAAGAATCTGCTGTTCACCCGTGTCAAACTTGAGCAGTTCACCCAGCTTAAGGACGAATGGAAGAAGATCACCAAGCCGCTGGAGAAAGCCAAGGAGAAGCCACTGCGTTTCCTGCGCTACTTCCTGATGGCAAACTACGTGATTAACAACAAACGTAGCGACGCGGTCGTGCGCGAGGACGAGATCTACGACTGGTTCATCGATAAACAAAACGTGCCGCTATGTGAATACAAGATTAAACCATTTGAGTTTGTTCGCAAGATCATCCGCAACGTCGAGCACTACGTGGCGTTCACGGAAGGCTTTGGCAATGACGGCAAGCAGAATCTATCGATGGACAACCTGAAGCGGCTGTGCGGCGGGGCCTTCAGCCTGCATTACGTACTGCTGCTGGCGGCGAGCAGCTTTCCAAAGACACTGTTTGACTATTTCGTTAGTCAGCTCGAGAGCTTCCTCTTTTACTATATTTTCAGCAAGACGCCTACCAAAGATCTGGAGCGCAATTTCTCGGTGTGGGCTGACGAACTGCGTGACATCGGCGAAAGCAGCGATCCGGCGGTGCAACGGGACAAACTTAATATTTTCGTGGCTGAGCGCTTCCAGAAGAATATGACAGACAAAGCGCCTGAACTTACTGACGCGCTCAAGCGGTATACTCTATACACAATGCAGCAATACCGTACGCGCTACCTGCTGGCCAAGCTGACGCAGTTCGTAGATATGGCCTACAAGGGTCTAAAGACGCCCGGCTCGCTGAACGATTACATGGTGCTGGAAATCGAGCACATTCTGCCCGACACCCCGGAAAACATTCTTCGGACAGCATTCACTGAGGCTAACCCGAATTTCAGCTATGATGACTATAAAATTAAGCTGGGCAACCTGACGTTGCTGGAAAAGCCAATCAACATCGTGGCTGGCAATGACTTCTTTGTTGCCAAAAAGGTTGAGTACCGGAACTGCAAGTATTATTTGACTAGTAGCATCGCTGAGATCACTACGGTGGGGCAGAACACATCGATCAACCGGATAAACCAGAGGCTTCAGGCTTTTGACGACTGGTCTGCTGCCAGCATCGACAAACGCCAGGAGTTGCTTATAAGTCTATCCCGCGATATTTGGAAAACCACACCGATGCTTACAGATTGAGAATCCCCAACAACTCGTTCGGTCAGAAGAGCTTTGATCGCTGCTGAACTTAGTTATGCATAAGACTACTCTCCCATAACGATAACGAAACAAAGATAATCACCGTGAGATAATCAAAATGGCCATCAAGAAATCCGAACTTTACGGTTCTCTCTGGAAAAGCTGCGACGAACTGCGGGGGGGAATGGATGCCTCCCAGTACAAGGACTATGTGCTGGTGCTGCTGTTCGTTAAATATGTTTCCGACAAATATGCCGGCCAGAAGGACGCGCTGCTGGACGTTCCCGCCGGCGGCAGCTTCGCCGACATGGTGGCCCTCAAGGGCGACAAGGAGATCGGCGACAAGATCAACAAGATCATCGGCAAGCTGGCCGAGGCCAACGACCTCAAGGGCGTGATCGATGTGGCCGACTTCAACGATGCTGACAAGCTGGGCCTGGGCAAGGAAATGGTGGACCGCCTCTCCAACCTGGTGTCCATCTTCAACACTCCCGCCCTCGATTTCCGGGGCAATCGCGCCGGGGGCGACGATCTGCTGGGTGATGCCTACGAATACCTGATGCGCCACTTCGCCACCGAGTCGGGCAAAAGCAAGGGGCAGTTCTACACCCCGGCGGAGGTTTCCCGCATCATGGCCAAGGTGATCGGCATGGGAAGCGCCAAGTCCCCCGACCAGACCATCTACGACCCCACCTGCGGGTCTGGGTCACTGCTGCTCAAGGCCCACGACGAGGCCTGGGGCCACACCGGGCTGGACCTGGCCCTCTACGGGCAAGAAATGGACAACGCCACCGCGGCGTTGGCCAAGATGAACATGATCCTGCACGACTGCCCTACGGCGGAAATCTGGAAGGACAATACCCTCTCCAGCCCCCACTTCAAGCAGGCCCATAACCTCAAGACCTTCGACTTCGGGGTGGCCAATCCACCGTTTTCCTATAAAGCCTGGAGCAACGGTCTTAACACGGCCAACGATGAATATGGCCGCTTTGCCTACGGCATCCCACCCGCCAAGAACGGCGACTATGCCTTCCTGCTCCACCTTCTCTCCTCCCTAAAAAGCCGGGGCAAGGGCGCCATTATTCTGCCCCACGGAGTGCTGTTCCGGGGCGGGGCCGAGGCCGGGATTCGCATGAACATCATACGGCGCGGTTACATCAAGGGCATCATCGGCTTGCCGGCCAACCTGTTTTTCGGCACCGGCATCCCCGCCTGCATCATCGTGCTGGACAAGGAAAACGCCGCGGCACGCAAGGGCGTCTACATGATCGACGCCAGCAAGGGTTTCATCAAGGACGGCAACAAGAACCGCCTCCGGGCCCAGGACATCCACAAGATCGTGGACGCCTTCACCAAGCAGCTCGAAATCGCCAAGTATGCGCGCCTGGTGCCGGTAGGCGAGATCGAGGCCAACGACTACAATCTGAACATTCCACGCTATATCGACAGCACCGAGCCGGAGGATTTACAAGACATCGACGCCCACCTACGCGGCGGTATCCCCAACCGGGACGTTGATGATCTGGACCGCTACTGGCAGGTATTCCCCAGCGTGCGCGCCATGCTATTTGCCCCCGGGGACCGGCCCGGCTACAGCCGGCTCCAGGTGGCGGCCAGGGACATCAAGGCCGCCATCTTCGGCCATGCCGAGTTCACTGCGTTCAATCAATCGGTGACTGCCCGCTTCGAGAAATGGCAGGCGGCTAACCTCCCGATTCTCAACGGCATCGGCCTGGGCGGCAAGCCTAAGGCGTTGATCGAAACGCTGTCCGAGAGCCTGCTGGAAACCTTCAAGACCGCCCCGCTACTGGATGCCTACGATGTCTACCAGCACCTGATGAACTACTGGGACCAGACCATGCAGGACGATGTGTACCTGTTGGTGCAGGACGGCTGGCAGGCCGTCGTGGACGGCAAGCCCAACACCGACCTGATCCCGCCGCCGCTCATCGTTCGGCGCTATTTTGCCGCCGCAGCCCAGGCCATCGAACAACTGGAGGCCAAGCGCGAGGCCATCACCCGCCAGATGGAAGAAATGGACGAGGAACACGGCGGTGAAGATGGCCTACTGGCGGAAGCCAAGACCGACAAGGGTAAGCTCACCAAGGCCAGCGTCAAGACGCGGCTGGCCGAGATCAAGCACGACCCCGATGCAAAGGACGAGCGCAAGGTGCTGAATAACTACCTGGTGCTGATTGAACAGGAAGCCGCCGCCAATAAGCAGGTCAAAGACGTAACGAAAGCGCTGGAGGCCAAGGTCGCCGCCCAGTACGTCAAGCTCACCGGGGCCGAGATCAAGACCCTGGTGGTGGACGACAAATGGCTGGCCACCCTCGCCGCCGCGGTGCAGACCGAACTGGATCGGGTATCCCAGGCCCTCACCGGCCGCATCAAGCAACTGGCGGAACGTTACGCCACGCCACTGCCCCGCCTCACCGAGGAAATGCAAGCCCTATCTGCTCGCGTGGATGAGCACTTGAAGAAGATGGGGGCGGTATGGAGTTGAAGCCGGGGTACAAACGGACCGAGGTTGGGGTGATCCCGGATGATTGGGAGGTCGTTAAATTTTCTGATCTAATGGATTTCCGGAATGGCGTTAACGCGGACAAAGGTGCTTATGGAAAAGGTATTCCATTCATTAACGTTTTGGAGGTCATAACGCGACCATACCTCCATATCTCAGACATACCTGGAAGCGTTATGCTTTCGAAACATGTCGTAGATTCTTACATAGTTCGCAATGGCGACATCCTTTTCAACCGAACTTCGGAGACCCAAGAGGAAGTGGGTCTGGCATCAGTTTATTTGGGCGACGAAAACGTTGTCTTTGGGGGATTTGTAATTCGAGGAAGGCCAAAAAGTCAGTTAATTGACTCAATTTACCCTGGTTACGCCTTCCGGTCACGTGCTCTTCGCTCCCAAATTATTGCAAAAGGACAGGGGGCTATTCATGTAAACATCGGCCAGCAAAACTTATCTGAAGTAGTGGCACCTCTTCCCCCTCTCCCTGAACAACGCGTCATCGCCGCGGCGCTGAGCGATGTGGATGCCCTACTTAGCGGGCTGGACCGGCTCATCGCCAAGAAGCGCGACCTCAAACAGGCCGCCATGCAGCAGCTTCTCACCGGCAAGCTACGCCTGCCGGGGTTTACTGGCGAGTGGGAGAGGAAGCGGCTGGGGGAGATTGTCAGCTTGATTCCAAGTGGGATTTATGGTGACGAAAAGCCGCGAGAAGACTCCTTGCCTCGCCGTGTCGCTACCACCGCACACATCGATGAAAATAACACGTGGAACAACAAGGAAATGTCTGTTAGATATTTTTCATTTGAACAGATAAGGAGATATTCACCCCAGGAGGGTGATTTGATAATAGTCAAGTCAAGTGGCTCAGCGGAGAAGATACAGTCTGGCAAAATAGGATTCATCGAAAAAGAGAATGTTGGAAAATGCTTGTTTAGCAATTTTCTCATGCTCTTGCGGCCATTCGCTATCGCGCCGAGATTTCTTTACTACTATTTATGTTCTTACAACGTGATGAAGTTGCTACCCATGCTGGTCGAGGCTTCCACCTATCCCAACATTCGAATTGATGAATACCTGAATTTAGAAATACCATTTCCTGCTGATGAAGAACAAACTGCAATCGCCACTATCCTCTCTGACATGGACGCGGAGATCGCCTCCCTGGAACAACGGCGGGACAAGACCTGCGACCTCAAGCAGGGCATGATGCAGGAGTTACTGACCGGGAGGATCAGACTGGTATGAGCACCGTAGGCCAGAGAGAGAAAAAGACCCAGGCCCGGGTGGTCAAGCTGTTTTGCGACACGCTCAAGTATGACTATCTGGGCGATTGGACCGACCGCGAGGGCAATCGCAATATCGAAGCAGATTGGCTGCGCCCCTTCCTGACCAAACAGGGCCATGACGAGGCGCTGATCTGCCGGACGCTGTACATCCTGGACAAGGCGGCGGGCGACCAAAGCAAGAGCCTCTACGACCGCAACAAGGCGGTGTATGAGTTGCTGCGGTATGGTGTAAAAGTGAAAGCCGAGGTGGGCGAGCAGTATCAGACCGTCTGGTTGATCGACTGGAAGCAACCGAAGAATAACCATTTCGCCATCGCCGAGGAAGTCACCGTCCCGGGGGCGGACCGCAAGGCTTACACCAAGCGCCCGGATGTGGTGCTGTATGTGAACGGCCTGGCGCTGGGGGTGCTGGAGTTGAAGCGCTCCACCGTGTCAATGGCTGAGGGTATCCGCCAGAACCTGGACAACCAGAAGAAGGTCTTCATCGAGCCCTTCTTCTCCACCATGCAGTTGATCATGGCGGGCAACGACACCGAGGGGCTGCGCTACGGCAGCATCCAGACGCCGGAGAAGTATTACCTGGCTTGGAAGGAAGAGAGCCCGATTGAGAATCTGCTGGACCGGCAACTGACCCAAATGTGCAGCAAGCCGCGCTTGCTGGAGCTGATCCACGATTTCATCGTGTTCGACGCGGGAACCAAAAAGCTCTGCCGCCACAACCAGTATTTCGGGGTGCGGGCGGCGCAGGATGCCGTGCGCCGCCGGGAGGGCGGCATCATCTGGCATACCCAGGGCAGCGGCAAAAGCCTGATTATGATCTGGTTGGCCAAGTGGATAAGGGAGAACGCACAGGACGCCCGGGTGCTGATCATCACCGACCGCACGGAACTGGATGAGCAGATTGAAAAAGTATTCAAGGGCGTCAACGAAGAAATCTACCGCACCCAAAGCGGGGCGGACCTGATCGCCACGCTGAATAAAAACGAGAAATGGCTGGTGGGCTCGCTGATCCATAAGTTCGGCGGCAAGGACGCCGGCGAAGATGAGGGTGACGTTGCCGGTTACATCCAGGAGGTAAAAAGGGACCTGCCCCCCGACTTCATGGCCAAGGGTGACCTCTATGTATTTGTGGACGAATGCCACCGCACCCAGTCCGGCGAATTGCACGACGCCATGAAGGCCATCCTGCCCAGTGCGCTGTTCATCGGCTTTACCGGCACGCCGCTCTTAAAGGCCGACAAAGAGAAGAGCATCGAGGTATTCGGCCCCTACATCCACACCTACAAGTTCGATGAGGCGGTAAAGGATAAGGTGGTGGTGGATTTGCGCTACGAGGCGCGGGACATCGACCAGAGCATCACCTCACAGAAGAAGATCGACCAGTGGTTCGAGGCCAAGACCAGGGGCCTGACCGATCTGGCCAAGGCGCAACTGAAGCAGCGCTGGGGCACGATGCAGAAGGTGCTTAGCTGTCAGGACCGTCTGGAAAAGATCGTCGCCGACATTCTGATGGATATGGCAACCCGGGACCGGCTCCAAAGCGGGCGCGGCAACGCCTTGCTGGTATCGGGCAGCATCTATCAGGCGTGCAAGTTCTACGAGTTGTTCGACCAGACCGAACTGGCCGGCAAGTGCGCCATCGTCACCAGCTACCGGCCCAACCCCGCTGACCTCAAAGGCGAGGAATCTGGGGAGGGGCCAACGGAGAAACTGCGGCAGTATGCCATCTATCAGAAGATGCTGGCCGACTGGTTCAACGATGCCCCGGAGAGGGCCGTCAACCGGGTAGAGGAATTTGAGCTGGCGGTGAAGAAGAAATTCATCGACGAGCCGGGACAGATGAAACTCCTGATCGTGGTGGACAAGCTGCTCACCGGCTTCGACGCGCCTTCGGCCACCTACCTCTATATCGACAAGCAGATGCAGGACCATGGCCTGTTCCAGGCCATCTGCCGGGTAAACCGATTGGATGGCGACGACAAGGAATACGGCTACATCATCGACTATAAGGACCTGTTTAAGAGCCTGGAGGGTGCGGTGCAGGACTACACCGGGAGCGCCTTGGACGGTTACGACAAAGAGGACGTGGCGGGGCTGCTGAAGGACCGGCTAAGTAAGGCCAGGGAGGACCTGGAAGGGGCCCGGGAAGCCATTAAGGCGCTCTGCGAGCCGGTTGACCCTCCCAGGGACACGGAAGCATACCTGCGGTTTTTCTGCGCCCAGGATTCCGGTAACGCCGAACAGCTCAAGGACAACGAGCCCAAGCGGCTGGCGCTGTACAAACTCACCGCCGCCTTCGTCCGCGCCTTTGCCAATCTGGCCAACGAGTTGCAAGAGTCTGGTTATAGTGCCGCCGAAATCGACCAACTCAAGACCGAGGTGGACTACTATGAGAAGGTCCGCACCGAAGTAAAGCTGGCCAGCGGCGACTACATCGACCTGAAGATGTACGAGCCGGCCATGCGCCAGCTGATCGACACCTATATCCGGGCCGAGGAAAGCGAGAAGATTTCCGCCTTTGATGATATGTCGCTAATCCAGCTCATTGTGGAGCGCGGTGCCGCTGCCGTCGAGGCGTTACCCCAGGGCATCCGCAAAAACCAGGAAGCGGTGGCGGAAACCATCGAGAACAACGTCCGCAAGTTGATCATCGACGAGCAGCCGATCAACCCCAAGTATTACGAGAAGATGTCCGAGTTGCTGGATGCCCTGATCGAGCAGCGCAAGCGGGAGGCGCTGGATTATCAGAAATATTTGGAAAAGATCGCCGAACTGGCCAAAAAGGTAAAAAACCCCGCCGAAGAGTCATATCCAAAGACGCTGAATACACCAGCCAGGCGGGCTCTTTATGACAACCTGGGCAAGGATGAGGCGTTGGCCCAAATGGTCGATAATGCGGTGCGGGAGAGCCGACAGGACGATTGGCGCAGTAATGCTGTCAAGGTTAAGAAGGTGCGGATTGCCATCAAGTCCGTGCTCCAGGATGACGAAGCCCTCACCGAGCAAATTCTGGAATTGGTGAAGAACCAGTATGAATACTGAAAAGCACCAGATCACCGTCAACAACATCACCGTGGAGGTGGTTCGGAAGGCTATCAAGAACCTCCACCTGGGCGTCTATCCACCCCATGGCAGGGTCCGGGTGGCGGCTCCCTTGGCGGTGAGCGATGATGCAGTGCGGCTGGCGGTGATCGGCAAGCTGGCCTGGATTAAGCGTCAGCAGGCGAAGTTTGAAGCCCAGCCGCGCCAGTCCAGGCGCGAAATGGTCAGGGGAGAGAGCCACTATTTTCTGGGGCAGCGCTACCGCCTCCGCGTCATCGAACACCACGCAGCCGGGAAAGTGGTATTGCGTAACGCTTCCATCGATCTCTATGTACGCCAAGAAACCAGCGCCGATCAACGCGAACAGGTGTTGTATCGGTGGTATCGTAAACAGCTAAAAGCCTTGGTACCGCCCCTGCTGGAGAAATGGCAGTTGGTTCTGGGCGTGGATGTGGCCGACTGGGGCATCAAGAAGATGAAAACCAAGTGGGGTGCCTGCACCATCGGCGCCCGGCGAATCTGGATCAACCTCGAACTGGCTAAAAAGCCGGTGCAGTGCCTGGAGTACATCATCGTCCATGAGCTGTTACATTTACTGGAGCGCCACCATAACGATCGATTTCAGAAACTGATGGATCAATTTATGTCCCAGTGGCGGCTCCATCGGGAAGAGCTGAACCGAGGGCCTTTGGGCTATGAGGATTGGGATTATTGATGAGGTGGCTCTAAGGAGTTACAGGGCTATCCATAACCGGGCACTGCACCTGGCCGCTATTCTGCTGTGCTTCAAGACAGCCTGGGGCACCGGTTGAAACCGGGCCTATTTAATCCATAACAGGAATCCTGCCATGCCAATAAATTGAACCTGCGGTCAAGTTTTTTAAACCGCCTTTTCGGTGAGTAGGTCGGTGAGTAGGTTTGGCTCAAAAAGGGGTAAAATCATGTTACGCCGTGCAACATGAATGTGTCAACCATGCGGGTTTCCTGACCTTCAAACCAACTCCTTTCGGCTTCAGGGTCCAGTGAGGGTTTCCTCGTCGGGGTTCAAATCCCCGCTTCGGCACCATTAGATTTAAATAAGGCGTAATCTCAAGGGGTTACGCCTTTTATTTTAGGCGTTCGCACCGGTTTTGTCCCCGGGGCCCTATTATAAGCCCTATTTCCATGATGGAGTTACAGATATAATACTTCCGGGTCGGGACTGCGAACCTTTAAGAATTTATTGAGGGCCTTCTTCCCCTCCCCTGGTACCCAGTGGCCGTAAATGTGCATGCCAGATAAGGGGTTAGGTTATCCATCCGGATATGCCATCTTCAGAGGATCGACCAGGCGATCGAATTCTTCCGCGGATAAGTAGCCGAGCTTTAGGGCCGCGTCCCTGAGCGTCAGCCCCTGGTCCCCGGCCAGATGGGCGATCCGAGCCGCCCGGTCATAGCCGATTACCGGAGTTAGGGCGGTAACCAGCATCAGAGAGCGGTGCAGGTGGGCGTCGATCTGCTTCTTATCGGCTTGCAGGCCCGCCACCAGAAAGTCGGTGAAGCTGTTGCAGCTGTCAGCCAGAAGCTGGATAGACTGGATCACGTTAAAGATCAGCAGCGGTGCATAGAGGTTCAATTCCAGGATTCCGCCGGCCCCGGCGAAGGCCACGGCTGCGTCGTACCCCATGATCTGCACTGCCACCATAGTTAGGGCCTCGCACTGGGTAGGATTGACCTTGCCGGGCATAATCGTCGACCCCGGCTCATTGGCGGGCAACTCCAGTTCATGCAGTCCCGCCCGGGGGCCGCTACCGAGGAGCCGGATGTCGTTGGCAATCTTGTACAGGGACACTGCCAGGGTTTTCAATACGGCACTCGCCATAACGAAATCATCGTGGGCACCCATAACCGCGAACTTGTTGGCCGCCGACACCAAAGGGAGACCGGTGAGGTCGGCCAGGCGCTTGACCGCCAGGTCCCCAAAACCTTTGGGAGCATTGAGGCCGGTGCCCACCGCGGTGCCGCCCAGGGCCAGCCGGTAGACCCCGGGCAAGACTCCCCGGATTCTTTCCAGGTTGTCGTCCAGCATTCCCACATAGCCGGAAAACTCCTGCTCCAGAGTCAGGGGCACCGCGTCCATCAGGTGGGTCCGGCCGATTTTGACGATATCCAGCCAGCTTTTCGCCTTTTCGTTAAGCGCGTCCCTCAACTTCTTGACCTTGGGAATGAGACGCTCCAGGATGCCGATAGCTGCGGCCAGGTGCATGGCAGTTGGAAAGGCGTCGTTGGTGGATTGGGACATATTGACGTGATCGTTGGGGTGAATCGGCTCTTTGCTCCCCAAAATTCCGCCCGCCAGCTCAATGGCCCGGTTGGCGATCACTTCATTGACATTCATGTTGCATTGCGAGCCGCTGCCGGTCATCCAGACGTACAAGGGGAAATTGTCGTCGAGCTTTCCGTCAAGGACTTCTTCGGCGGCCAGAATAATCAACCGGGCTTTATCTTCCGGGAGCCTCCCCAATTCCTGGTTGGCCAGTGCCGCGGCCTTCTTGACCAGGGCCAGGGCCCGGATCACCTCTATCGGCATCAGGTCTGCACCGATGGCAAAGTGGAGCAGAGACCGCTGGGTACCGGCCCCCCAGTAGCGGTTCGCCGGCACCTCGATTTTCCCCAGGCTGTCGCTTTCCCATCTCATGCCAGGCTCAGGACCCATGGACTTTCTCCGTCAAGGTATTAGTTGCAGGCTACTCCCTCGTTTTCCAGGCACTGGGCCATTAGCTGGGATACGTTCATTTTTGTTTCAGGCCGGCCATGGCGGACTCTCCGATCGTCTATATGGTAAGTTCACGGGCGGGCTTTAACAAGGGTGGGAAATGTGCAACTTGCACCCGGCAGAGGGCTGGACTTCAAAAAATAAGATAAAAATTATAGCTCATATGGTAGATAATTGGTTATCGGAACTAAGCAGCTGGGCCGGCGCACCATACATGCTCCTTTTTATATACTCAGGGCCAGCAGGCGAATTTCCGTGAGTTCTTCCACGGCGTAGCGCAAGCCTTCCCGGCCAAAACCCGAGGCCTTGACCCCGCCATAGGGCATGTTGTCAACCCGGAAGGCCGGGACATCGTTGATGATCACCCCGCCCACCTCCAGGGTCTCAAAGGTTTGCCAGGCGTGGGCCAAATTCCGTGTAAAGACCCCGGCCTGGAGCCCATACACCGAGTCGTTGGCCATCTCCAACGCCTGGGTAAAATCGGCGAATGGGGCCAGGACCACCACCGGCCCGAAGATTTCATCCTTCCAGACCCTCATATCAGCCGTCACATTTTCCAGTACCGTGGGCGGCATGATATTGCCCTCTCCCGGGCCGCCGGCCACCAGACGCGCCCCTGCCCCCAGGGCCTCATCCACCCACTGCCTGACCCTGGCCCCGGCCCCGGCGTCGATAAACGGCCCCACTACAGTTGCCTCACGGCTGGGGTCGCCCACTGCCACCTTGTCTTTCACCGTCTTGAGGAAAATTTCTTTAAAGGCCGCAAAAATATCCTGGTGTACCAGGAGACGCTGGACCGAAATGCAGACCTGGCCTGCGTGGGCAAAAGCGCCGATGGCGCTCCGGGCGGCGGCTTGCGAAAGGTCGGCGTCGGCGTCCACAATGCAGGCGGCATTCCCTCCCAACTCCAGGATGACCTTCTTTTGCCCCGCTAAACCCTTGAGACGCCAGCCCACCGCGGCGCTGCCGGTAAAGGAGACAGCCTTGAGGCGATCGTCGGCCACGTAGTTTTCCGTTAACTGGGAGGGGCTGGGCAAGACCTGCAGCCCCCCGGGGGGGAGGCCGGCTTGCTCATAAATCTCAGCCAGCTTCAGGGCCGTTAACGGGGTGGCCGACGGCGGCTTGATGATGATGGGATTGCCCGCGGCCAGGGCCGGCCCTATCTTGTGGGCCACCAGGTTGAAGGGGAAATTGAAAGGAGAAATGCCCAGGACCGGACCCAGGGGGAAGCGCCGGGTTATACCCCAACGGCCCCGGCTGGGTGGGGTCAAATCGAGTGGTATGACCTCGCCCCCGATTCTGCCGGCCTCCTGGGCCGCAAGGCTCAGGGTGAGCACCCCTCGGGCCATCTCTCCCCGGGCGTAGGCGATGGGCTTGCCGCCTTCCGCCACGATGGTCTGGGCCAGTTCCTTCTGGCGGGCCTTGACCCCGGCCGCCAGCTTCTCCAGGATCTGTTGGCGTTCCAGGCTGGAGAAGGACTTGAAGGCGGCAAAGGCCTTTTGAGCCGCAATAATGGCCGCTTCCCATTCGCCTGCCCCGGCCAGGGAAACCTGTCCCACCGTTTCCCCCGACCAGGGGGAGAGGACGGCAAGCTTCTCTGCGGTTTCCACCCAATTATTATTGATGAAACAACCTTTACTCATCTTAGTTTTCTCTCCCATGGTTGAGTTTTTCGGGTACCTCTTCTTCTCCATGAAGAGCCGCACGGGCGATGGGACTCCTTCTCCAAGACAAGTAAGCATTCCTCCGGCCTGACGCCAGAGCGGGAGATTACTATGAGAATTTAGCGGCAAAAAAAATTTGTAACTATCAATGGTTCAAGAAATTATTGCTATAATCGGTCTACCGAAACCGGAGGGTGTGAGACGGGGAGGGATTTTCACAATTTTAACCTGTTCTTCCAGGGTGCCCGTCTCGCCCTCCCGGATCAGGGCATTGCCTCCCAGGGCCAGGACTTATTTGGGGTATCGGGCCGGATCGATGGGAATCATGGGAAAAAGGGCCAGCTCCTAAGGAATTTCAGCCATGATTTAAATATTAGCACGATTAAATATTTAGTTGCTGATAATATGGGACTGGGCCATTAATCAACAATCACCGAGGTAGAATCGCATGTACAGGGTTGCCCTTGAAGATGATGAGACGGTTATCCGGATCAAACGGGGACTGATGAACCAGGAGACGGTGGCAAAGCTCCTGGACCTGATCAATTTAGCCGCGGTGCTGGAGAAAAGCCGATTTGCCGAGGCGAAAGGAAATATCCTGGCCCGAATGCTGGGCTTTCCCGCCGGGGTGTCTTTGCTGCGCGATCCGGTGGTCAATAAAGACGGCGCCTTCACGGAAGAAGAGCGGGATACATTGGGGATCCGGGGGCTGTTGCCGGCCCGGGTCCAAACCATGGAAGAGCAGGTGATGCGGATTTTGGAGAATCTCCGCCGCAAGCCCAACGATATCGAAAAGTATATCTATATGATCGGTCTCCAGGACCGCAATAAGACCCTGTTCTACCGGGTGGTCATGGACTATATCGAAGAAGTGATGCCGGTGATCTATACCCCCACGGTGGGCCAGGCCTGCCTGGAATACGGCCATATTTTCCGCCGGCCGCGGGGTATCTTCATTTCGGCGAAAGACCGGGGGCGTATGCCGGAGCTGCTGCGCAACTGGCCTTATCGAGATATCCGCATCATCGTAGTCACCGACGGAGAGCGCATACTCGGCCTGGGAGACCTGGGCGCCGACGGCATGGGGATTCCCGTGGGCAAGCTGGCGCTTTACACCGCCTGCGCCGGCATCCACCATTCCCTGACGCTGCCGGTGACCCTGGACGTGGGCACCGAAAACGAGGGTTTGCTAAACGATCCCTTATATATCGGGCTTAAACAGCGGCGTCTGCGCGGCGCGGCGTATGATGATTTCGTCGAGGAATTCATCGTGGCGGTGGAAGAGGTTTTTCCCCGTACCCTGGTGCAGTTTGAAGATTTTGCCACTTTTAACGCCTTTCGGCTCCTGGAGCGCTATCGCGAGCGCATCTGTACCTTTAACGATGATATCCAGGGTACCGCGGCGGTGGCGCTGGCCGGACTGTACTCCGCCTTACGCATTAAGGGTGGTAAGCTTAGCGAGCAAAAAATTCTGTTCGTAGGGGCTGGCGAGGCCGGGCAGGGTTCCGCCGACCTGACCGTTGCCGCCCTGGTTGCGGAAGGCTTGACAGTGGAGGAGGCCCGGGCCCGCTGCTGGTTTGCGGATTCCAAAGGCTTGGTGGTCAAGAAGCGCAGCGATCTGACCGGGCATAAACTGCGCTATGCCCATGACCACGAGTCCATCTGGGATCTGGGGGCCATAGTGGAAACCCTGAAGCCCACCGCCATTATCGGATTTTCGGCGCAGCGGGGATTGTTTACTGCCAAAATCCTGGAAGCCATGGGGCGGCTCAATGAACGGCCCATAATTTTCGCCCTCTCCAACCCTACCTCCAAGGCCGAATGCACTGCGGAGGAGGCCTATTTCGGGACCGCCGGGCGGGCCATTTTTGCCAGCGGCAGCCCCTTTGCCCCCGTTATCCTGGAGGGGAAGACCATGGCGCCGGCCCAGGGAAACAACGTCTATATCTTCCCGGGGGTGGGACTGGGAGTGATGGCTTCAGGGGCCCGCCACGTCATTGAAGAGATGTTTTTTATAGCGGCGCAGACCCTGGCCCACCAGGTATCAGATGAGGACCTGGCGCAAGGCAGTGTTTATCCGCCGCTGGCCAGGATCAGGGAAGTTTCGTCCGCCATTGCGGCCGCGGTGGCCGAAGTAGCCTACCGGCGCGACCTGGCCACCAAACCGAAACCCGATGATATCCCGGGCTACATCAGGTCCCTGATTTATGAGCCCAGGTATCAAAGCTACGTTTAATAAATAGGCGGTGATAGGTTTTGGCCCGAGACCGGCCGGGCAATACAGCCTGTAAGAAAATTTATGACAGGAAAATCAGAGATTATTGTATTACCACTCCTCGCTTAAACTGTTAGCATAGGAAAAATCTGCCAATCTTCCTGTTAACCAAACCCAACCACCCAAGAAGGTAGAACGATGAACTGGGTCAGGCAAACCTTTAGCACCTCAATTGGCAAGAAACAGTTGATGGCCGTCACCGGCCTGCTGTTTCTGCTTTTTCTGGCCACCCATCTCCTGGGCAATCTGAGCATTTATGGGGGAGCGGCGGCATTCATTGACTACGCCACGCGCCTCCACGCCCTGGGGACCCTGCTGGTAGTAGCGGAAGTGGGCATGGCCGTGTCGTTAATCATTCACGTCAGTACCGCGGCAGTCCTGTTCTTCGAAAACCGCCGCGCCCGGCCGGTCAGGTACGCGGCGGACCGGAGCGCCGGCGGCCGCACCCTCAGTTCGCAGACCATGCCCTATACCGGCCTGTTGATCCTGGGCTTCATCGGGGTGCATCTGGCCACCTTTTCCCACCACATCGTCGACCAGACCACCCGGAACATCTTTCAAATTGCCGTGGCGGTCTTCTCCCAGAAGATCTACCTGGCCATCTATTTGCTCGGCGTGATCCTGGTCGCCTTCCATGTCGGGCATGGCCTGTGGAGCGCTTTGCAGACGGTGGGAGCCAGTCATCCTAAATACACGCCCTTTATCCACAAGCTGAGCATTGTCTTCGCAGTGATCGTCGGGATCGGCTTTTTTTCGCTGCCCCTCGTCATCCTGATAATGCGATAGGGAGTCCTTTTCATGGAACTTGATGCCAAAATCCCTGCCGGCCCTTTGGAAGAGAAATGGGACCGGCACCGGTTCGACTTGAAGCTGGTTAACCCGGCCAATAAGCGCAAGTTTGAGATTATCGTGGTGGGAACCGGCCTGGCCGGCGGCGCCGCCTCGGCCTCCCTGGCGGAAATGGGCTACAACGTCAAGACCTTCTGTATCCAGGACAGCCCCCGGCGGGCCCACAGTATCGCGGCCCAGGGCGGCATCAATGCGGCCAAGAACTATCCTAACGACGGCGACAGCATCCGGCGGCTCTTCTACGACACCATTAAAGGCGGCGATTTCCGGGCTCGGGAAGGTAATGTCCACCGCCTGGCCCAGGTGAGCAATCTGATCATCGACCATTGCGTGGCCCAGGGAATCCCGTTTGCCCGGGAATACGGCGGTCTGCTGGCCAACCGCTCCTTCGGCGGCGCCCAGGTGTCCCGGACGTTCTATGCCCGTGGCCAAACCGGTCAGCAACTGTTGCTGGGAGCCTATAGCTCCCTGATGCGTCAGGTGGCCGCCGGCCGGGTCACCATGTTCCCCCGGCGGGAGATGCTGGACCTGGTGCTGGTGGGCGGCCAGGCCCGGGGTATTGTGGTGCGGAACCTGATCACCGGGGAAATCGAACGCCATGCGGCCCACGCCGTGGTCCTGGCCACGGGCGGTTACGCCAACGTCTTTTATCTGTCCACCAACGGCATGGCCTGCAACGTGACCGCGAGCTGGCGCGCCTATAAGAAGGGGGCCGGATTTGCCAACCCCTGTTTTACCCAGATTCATCCCACCTGCATCCCGGTCCACGGCGATTATCAGTCCAAGCTCACCCTGATGAGTGAAAGCCTGCGCAACGACGGCCGGGTCTGGGTGCCCAAGCAAGGCGGCGACTCCCGGCGTCCGGAAGAAATCCCCGAAGACGAGCGCGATTACTACCTGGAGCGCATCTATCCCAGTTTCGGCAACCTGGCCCCGAGGGATATCTCCTCCCGGGCCGCCAAGCTGATGTGCGACCAGGGGAAGGGGGTTGGCCCCACCGGGCGCGCCGTCTATCTGGATTTCGCCGAGTCCATCCAGCGCCTGGGAAAAGCCGAGATCGAGGCCAGGTACGGCAATCTTTTCCAGATGTACGAAAAAATCGTGGCCCAGGATCCTTATAAAACGCCCATGATGATCTATCCGGCGGCGCACTACGCCATGGGAGGTCTTTGGGTTGATTACAACCTGATGAGCACCATACCGGGCCTCTTCGTCTTGGGAGAAGCCAACTTTTCCGACCATGGGGCCAACCGCCTGGGGGCCAGCGCCCTGATGCAGGGTCTGGGCGACGGCTATTTTATCATTCCCTACACCATTGGCGGTTATTTAGCCGGCACCCGGTTTTCCGAGGTTAATGAGAGCCACCCGGCTTTCCAAGAGGCGGAAGCGGAGGCGGCCGCCCAGGTGGAGCGGCTGCTCAAGATCAAGGGGAAAAGGACGGTTCAGGATTTTCACCGCGAGCTGGGCCATATCCTGTGGGAGTACTGCGGCATGGGCCGCAACGATGCCGGCCTCACCAAGGCCCGGGAACTGGTGGCCGGACTCAAGGGGGAATTCTGGGAGAATGTGACGGTGCCGGGCTCTGAGAAGGATTTCAACCAAAGCCTGGAAAATGCCGGTCGAGTGGCGGATTTCCTGGAGTTTGCCGACATCATCATCGCCGATGCCCTGGCCCGCCGGGAATCCTGCGGCTGCCATTTCAACGAGGCCTTTCAGACCGAAGATCATGAAGCCCGGCGCGATGATGAGAACATGTGCCACGTGGCGGTCTGGGAATATGCCGGGGTTGGCAAGGCCCCCATCTTCAATAAGGAACCACTGGACTTCGAATTCGTCAAATTAGCAACGAGGAGTTACAAGTGAGCGGTAAGACGATCAATCTCACCCTGAAAGTCTGGCGACAGAACGGGGCCGCGGCGCCAGGCCGCCTGGAAACCCACCCGGCCGAAAATATTCCCACGGACGCCTCCTTCCTGGAAATGCTGGACATTGTCAACGAGCGGCTCACCCTGGAAGGCAAACCGCCCATTGCCTTTGACCATGATTGCCGGGAAGGGATCTGCGGCATGTGCGGCGCGGTGGTCAATGGCCGGCCCCACGGCCCGGAACGGGAAACCACCCTGTGCCAACTGCATATGCGGCATTTTCAGGATAGGGACGTCGTTATCATCGAGCCCTTTCGGAGCCGGGCTTTTCCTCTTATTAAAGACCTGGCGGTGGACCGGGGCGCCCTGGACCAAATCATTATCGCCGGCGGCTACGTTTCGGTGAACACCGGTCAAGCCCCCGAAGCCAACACCCTGCCGGTCCCCAAGGACGACGCCGACCTGGCCATGGATGCGGCCGCCTGCATCGGCTGCGGCGCCTGTGTGGCCGCCTGCCCCAACGCCGCGGCCATGCTCTTCGTTGCCGCCAAAGTCTCCCATCTGGGCCTGCTGCCCCAGGGCCGCCCGGAAGCCGCCCGGCGGGCGCTGTCCATGGTGGCGCAGATGGACGCCCTGGGGTTCGGCAACTGCACCAACCATAAGGAATGTGAAATGGAGTGCCCCAAAGGGGTTTCCATCAGCCACATCGCCCGCCTGAACCGGGAATTTCTCAAAGCCGCGCTCTGGTCCCGGGAGAAATGATGGCAGGGGAAGGCGGGGATTAAAGCCTAATTATTGGAAGGGAGCTTGACCGCTAAACGTCAAATTTTTCCATGTAGCATTTGCCAAAAGAAGCACCTGCGAAATTCATCTCAGGCTGGTGGCACAGGCTTTCCAGCCTGTGCACATACGTCTTGAAGGGGAACTATAAGGAATTGCTGGCAAAGTCCCCCTTTGAAAAAGGGGGACTTGAGAACCTCCAAGCGGAAAGAATTTATGGCAAACACCTTAACCAGCGGCTGGGAAGAAGCTCGGAAGCTCTCGCCATGGTCCCAGGCCTACAAGGTTAGAGTTTTTCGGCTACGGTCTTCATCTCCATGAAGAGCCGCACGTAATCCGGGCCGCCGGCTTTGGCATTGGACCCGGACATCTTGAAGCCGCCAAAAGGCTGAACCCCAACCCGGGCGCCGGTGATCCCCCGGTTGATATAAAGGTTCCCCACCTCAAAATCACGCTTGGCCCGCTCGATACGCTCCCGGCTCCGGGAAAAGATCCCGCCGGTGAGTCCGTATTCGGTGTCATTAAATAAACCCACCGCCTCATCGAAGTTCCGGGCGCGGATGACGGATAGCACCGGTCCAAAAATCTCGTACTGGCCCAGGCGCGAATTCCCGGCCACCTCGGCAAAAACCGTCGGTTCGATATAGTAGCCGCCATTTTTGTCCAAGGCCTTGCCCCCCACCAGGAGTTTCGCTTCAGCCTTGCCTGCCTCGATTTCGGCCAGGATTTTCCGATGCTGTTCCTCCGAAATCACCGCCGTCACCGGATAGTTTTCCTCGGCCGGCCCGACTTTAAGAGCTTTGGTGGCAGCCACCAGCTTTTCCAAAAAAGCGGCGTAAATTTCAGCGGTTACAATGAGCCGGGAAGCCGCGGAACATTTCTGGCCCTGGAAGCCGAAGGCGCTTTGCACCACCGCGGCGATGGCGGTTTCGAGGTCCGCGGTCTCATCAACCACTATGGCATCCTTACCGCCCATTTCCAGAAAGGCTCGTTTGAGCCACGGCTGGCCGGGCTGGACTTGAGCCGCCCGGGACGCGATTCTCAGCCCCACCTCTTTGGAGCCGGTGAAGTTGATAAAGCGGACCCGGGGATGACCCGCCAGATAATCCCCCACGTCGCCGCCGGTTGCCGGCAGGAAATTGATGACGCCGGGGGGAAACCCGGCCGTAGCCACCGCCTCCATAAAAACTGCCGCAGTCATGGGGGTATTCGAGGATGGTTTAAGCACCACGGTGTTGCCGGCGGCCACCGGTCCCATGGCCATGCCCGCCAGGATCGCCAGGGGAAAATTCCAGGGACTGATAATCACCCCGGCCCCCAGGGGTTGCAGCCACGACTGGTTGATTTCCCCCGGCCAGGGATTTATCGGGACCGGCCGGGCCAAATCCAGGGCTTGCCGGGCGTAATATTCGCAGAAGTCGATGGCTTCCGCCACATCAGCTTCCGCCTCCAGCCAATTTTTCGAGGCCTCCAGGGTTTCCCAGGCCGCCAGCGAAAGCTTCCGCCGGCGCAACTCCGCGGCCAGCTTTATCGTCACAGCGGCCCGTTCCGCCGCCGGGCAGGCCGCCCACTCGGGGAAGGCCCGCCAGGCCGCCTCAAAGGCTGCGTCAATCTGGACGCCCCCGGCTGCCGCCACGGTCCCCACCACCTCAACAGGTTTGGCGGGATTGAGACTGACGATCCGGTCCCCGGTATCCACCTCCCGGCCGCCGATGATCAGCGGTTTATGATTCCCGAGGCGGCGGCGCACTCCGGCCAGCGCCAGGCGGTAGGCTGCGGCCCGGTCAGGATCGGAGAAATCACTTAAAGGCTCATTTTTGAACGGCGTCAGCATCGGTGGGCCTCCCGGTGGAACTATGAGCTTAAGATAAGAAGAGCCGGGTAATGGCGCAACCGCCCAAGCCTTTGAACGGGAGAGATCAGATCACGAATTCCTCCGGAGGCACGGCCCGCTGCCGCAAGCTGAGGTCGGCTATCCTGAAAAGTCCGCCCTGACCCAGTTCCACGATGTTCAGGCCGCCATAGAGGCCGGCGACAATTCTCCCCAAAGAATCCGCTTTCATTACCCCACTGCCGCTGCTGCCACCGACGACTATGGCGCCCGCCAGCCGTTCCACGAACGGGGTGCGGTCGGCCGGATGCTCGTCGTAGTGCCCAGCCCATGCATGAGTTGGGGCAATCCCTTGAAAAACCGGGAAATACCTCTCTACCTGGGGGCGAATGCGGTGTTCGAAAAAATCGCCCTGGGCCATCGCCGGCGCTTCCAGGCCGGGGGCTTGATCCGGGTTGGCGTAGCCCAGGATGAACGAGGCCGCCGCCGGCCGGAGGTAGGCCCCGCCCGGCAGAATGGTGAAGGGCAGCAGCTTATGGGGGTTGAAGCCGGGGGTCAAAAGGAGACGACTCAGAGGCCCTTCTGAGGCGGGTAGAGAGAATAACTGCCTTTTTCTGGGAACCAGCGGGACTTCCAGGCCGGCCAGCGCCATGGTCCGGCCTGTCCAGGCCCCGGTGGCGACGATGACCGTCCCGGCGGGAATTTCCTCCGCCCCTACCCGAATCCCATTGATGCGGCCCTGGCCGTCCCGGTTAAACCCGGTGACCTCGCGGCGATAAACCAAACTCCCGCCCAGCCTGAGGATCTCCTGTTCATAAAACCTGGTGAGCCGGGCGGGATCGAGGATGCCGCAATTGAGCCCCAAGATTCCCTGGCTGATATCCAGGGGCCGCAGGTCGGGAAGACGGGCCGCCAAATCCTGCCGGTCAAGGGTCTGGAAGGTTACCCCCGCCTCAGCCATGCGGGCCAGCGGCCGGCGCCATTCGGCCGTCTGCGCCTCGGTGATCAGCCAGAGGTAACCGATTTTTTTCAGGCCGACGGATAGGGAATTTTTTTCGAGGCTTTCATAAAAAGCTATGGCCCCCTGACTGAGTCGACGATTGACCGCCGAAGAAAACATATCCCGGAAAGCCGCGGCGCTTCTCGCCGTATCTCCCTGTCCCGAACCTGACAGTCTTTCGACCACCAGAAGATCGAGACCGACATGGCCTTTCAGAAGATGATAGGCGCTGGCCAGACCCAGAATGCCAGCCCCGATGATGATGACCCGATGAGCCTGCGTCATGAAGGCTCCCTGTTAAAACAGTTCCTCATAGGCCTATCGGCCCACCCGAAAACATGAAAAGTTCATGTCAGCCCTTGCTCTTAACCTTAACCTTGAACTTTGAACTTTGAACCTTGAACCTTGAACTTTCCAGGACAGCTTCTGATCAATGGTATCCTGAGCCGTTAGGGTGTCGGTTACCACCTCGGGAGGGGCCCGTCATCCCCCTCGGCCAGGGAAAGTTGGTGAATTACTGGCGCCCAGGAGGCGCCTGGAATGACGGGGGTGGCGGGGAACCCAAAAAGCAGGAGAGAATGCCGGGAAATAATCGGCGAGCCTGCCCCGGAAACCGTGGTTTTAAATTAAGGGGCAATACTTCTTTGTCAAGAGGACAAGATGTTCGGAGGCAAGGAAGGGACAGGGTACGATTCAATCAGAGGCGGCTGGTCGGATAACCAAACGGGTCATACTCATGGCTCCACACTAAACCTGGTCCTCTTTTTAGGTTGATCAACTTTTTGGGTGCTTGTTAAGCTTGAATAAATCGGTTAAAAGAGGAACAAGGCTACTTACGGATGTTGACAAGGCGGTGCAACTTATGGCCAAAGAAATTATCCTGGTGGTGGAGGATGAGGAGGATATCCGGGAACTGCTCAAGTATAACCTGGAAAAAGAGGGGTACCAGGTTTTTGGGGCGGCCACGGGAGAAGAAGCCTTGCAGGCCGTCCGGACCCGCCGGCCCGATCTTATCCTGTTGGACCTCATGCTCCCGGGGATAGATGGCCTGGAAGTCTGCCGCCGTATCAGGGGGGAGGCCCAAACCCGGCACCTGCCGATAATTATGCTCACTGCCAAGGGTGAAGAGGCTGATATCGTTACTGGTTTAGAATTAGGCGCCGACGACTATATTACCAAACCTTTCAGCCCCCGGGTGCTGCTGGCTCGCGTGCGCGCCGGCCTGAGGCGCCGCGGCTTGCAACCCCCATCGGCAATCGAGCCCTTAAGGACCGATGAGCTGGTCATTCACCCCGGGCGCCATGAGGTGCTGCTTCAAGGACAGGCCATCCCGCTCACTGTGACCGAGTTTCGCCTCCTGCACCTTTTGGTGCGGAAACCCGGGTGGGTCTTCACCCGGACCCAGATTGTCAATGAAATCCACGGCGAGGATTACCCGGTGTCGGACCGCTCCATTGATGTGCAAATCGTCAGCCTCCGGAAAAAACTGGGGGCCTTCGGCAGCCGGATAGAGACCATCCGCGGCATAGGCTACCGGTTTAAGGATTAGCCATGACGCGCATAAAACTGGTATGGCGACTCTTTCCCGCCTTCATCCTGATCGGCGTGATCTGCCTGGTGGCCGGCACCTGGTACACGGCCAGCTCCTGGAGAACCTTTTATTTGGGGGAGATGGCCGGAGATCTGGAAAACCGGGCCCTCCTGGTGGAAACCTACCTGCAGGATATGCGCCCGGTTCCTGATGACCTGCAGATCAATGAGATATGCCGGAAATTGGGAAAACTTACCTCGACTCGCCTGACCGTTATCCTCGCTTCGGGCAAAGTGGCGGGGGACTCCCAAGAAGACCCCGGGCTGATGGATAATCATGCGGACCGGCCGGAATTTCGAGAGGCCATGCAGGGGAAGGTGGGCGTGTCGACCCGCTTCAGCTTTACCTTGAGCCATAATATGATGTATGTGGCCGTGCCCTGGCGGCAACAGGATCGGCCCCAAGGGGTTGTGCGGGCCTCCCTACCCATGAGCGCTATCGAAGGGGCTATCAGGGCTCTTTACCTCAAGGTTGCCTTGGGGGGACTGTTGGCGGCTTTCCTGGTGGCGGTCCTGGGCTTTTTTATTGCCCGGCGGATTAGCGGTCCTCTGGACGATCTTAAGCGGGGGGCGCTGCGGTTTGCCCGGGGGGACCTGGACAGAAAGCTGCCGATCCCTAATACGGATGAACTGGCTAGCCTGGCCGAAGCCTTAAACTACATGGCACAGCAACTGCAAAACAAAATTCAGTCTCTCACCAGGCAGGGCCAAGAGCAGAAGGCCATCCTCTCCAGCATGACCGAAGGGGTGCTGGCCCTGGATGCCGAAGGTCGCCTGCTAACCATCAATAGAGCCGGGGCCGAGATGCTGCACCTTGATCCCGTTGAAGCCCAGGACCTGCCGGTTTCAGAGGTCACCCAGGACTCCGGATTAAAATGGTTTATCAACCGGACGTTGTCTAATCCTGAACCGGTTGAAGGGGAAGTGGAGATTAAGGGGAACGGTCGGCGAATCTTCAAAGCCCACGGCACTTCCTTGCGGGACTCCCAGGGGATCTCCCTGGGAACCCTGGTCGTCCTGCACGATATCACCCAACTGCGGCAACTGGAGAACACCCGGCGGGACTTCGTGGCCAACGTGTCCCACGAACTGAAGACCCCCATAACCTCCATCAAGGGATTTGTGGAGACCTTGTTGGCGGGAGCGCTCAAAGAGCCGGCCAACGCCGAAAATTTCCTGAAGATTATTGCCAAGCAGACCGACCGTCTCAATGAGATCATCGATGATCTGCTCACCTTGTCGCGCATCGAACAGGATGCGGAACGCCGGCAGATATTCTTCAACGGGCAAAAAATCAAGGGGGTGCTGCAAAGCGCCATCCAGGTGTGCGAGGCCAAAGCGGCAGCCAAGGAAATCGATATAAAGTTAACCTGTCCTGACGACCTCCGGGCCCAGATTAACGCGCCCCTGCTGGAACAAGCCCTGGTGAATCTGGTGGACAATGCCGTCAAATTCAGCGAGCCGGGCAGGGTGGTCCAGGTGGAAGCCCGGCGGGAAGGCACTCAGGTAATCATCCGGGTCCGGGATCAAGGTCCGGGCATCCCCCTGGAACATCTGCCGCGCATCTTTGAACGGTTCTACCGGGTAGACGCCGGCCGCAGCCGCAAGATCGGCGGCTCGGGTCTGGGATTGGCCATTGTCAAACATATTGCCCTGGCCCATGGAGGAAGGGTGACCGTGGCCAGTTCTCCCGGTCAGGAGACCGTCTTCTCCCTGCAGGTGCCGGGCGATTAAAGACGGTTTTCGGTTTTCAGTTTTCGGTTTTCGGTAGAAAGCAGAGAAGGTTATCAATGCAGGCACTTGCAAAATTCATCTTAGGCTGGCAGCACAGGCTGGAAAGCCTGTGCCACCAGAATGGTATAAGCTCCAGGGTTAAAGGGGTAAAAATTACCCAAATATTAACTTGGCCCTAACTGAACGCTAACATTTAGTCGTTATACTCCTGGTTAAGTCATATTCCAGTTTTTAGACAAGAGGGAGTCATAACATGAGAAAATTTTGGTGTTTGTCGGTCGCGGCATTATCCTTGCTCGCCCTGGTAAATCTCTCCCAGGCCCAGTCCCTGGCCATCAATGGCGCCGGGGCTTCTTTTCCCTTCCCGGTCTATTCCCAGTGGGCTCATAAATACCACGAGCTCAACGGCGTAAAAGTCAATTATCAATCCATCGGCTCCGGCGGCGGCATCGCCCAGACGAAGGCCAAAACCGTAGATTTCGGGGCCACTGATGAGCCTATGAAGCCGGAAGAATTGGAAAAGATCGGCCTGGTGCAGTTTCCCACTGTGATGGGCGGCGTCGTGCCGGTGCTCAATGTCCCGGGCCTCGAATCGGGCAAACTCAAGTTGGACGGCCCCACCCTGGCGGCCATCTTCATGGGGACCATCAACAAATGGGATGATGCGGCCATCAAAAAGCTCAACCCCGACCTGAAGCTGCCCTCCCAGGCCATCACCGTGGCGCACCGCACCGACGGTTCCGGCACCACGTTCATTTTTACCAGCTATCTGGCCGCGGTCTCGCCGGAATTCAAAGAGAAGGTGGGCGCCGGCAAGGCCGTGAAATGGCCGGCGGCCAACAGCATCGGCGGCAAGGGCAATGAAGGCGTGGCCGGACAGGTCAAGGCGGTCAGCGGCGCCATCGGTTACGTGGAATACGCCTACGCCTTCCAGAACAAAATTCCCTATGCCCTGTTGAAAAACCAGGCCGGCAAGTTTGTGTCCCCCAGCATTGAATCCTTCCAGGCGGCCGCGGCCAATGCCGATTGGTCCAAGGCCCCTAAAGGCTTCTCCCTGATGCTGAACAATCAACCCGGGGAGGCCAGCTGGCCCATCGTGGGCGCCACTTACATCATGGCTTATAAAGATTATGCCGATGCCAACAAAGGCAAGGCCATCCTCAAATTCTTCGATTGGGGTTATAAGCATGGGGCCGACATGGCCAAGAACCTGCATTACGTTCCCTTGCCGGAAAATGTCGTCAAGCTGGTGGAGGACGAATGGGCTAAGGAAATCAAATCCGGCGGCAAACCCCTCTGGCCTTAACCAACCCCAATAAAAACCACCACGGGAGGCGGGGGCTATTAGCCCGCCTCTCTTGCCCTTTAACAGTCGCGCCTGGGCCTTTGGCCCACCCGTCAATTATGAAGAGTTCATGCCAGCCCATTCTCTTGACCTTGAACCTTGAACTTTTCGGAACAGATATCCTATGATGCTTAAGCCTGTGCAGCCAAAGGGTCCTGAAGACATGCCGCCTCCACCGCTCACCGTCGTTAAAGGCCACGGGGTCAAGACTTCCGCGGGAGGAGACCGGACTTTCCGCTGGCTGACCTTCCTCTGTTCGCTGCTGGTGCCTCTGGTGATGCTGGCCATCGGGCTGGATTTGGTCCGCTCTTCCTGGCCGGCGATCAAGCAATTCGGCTTGGGCTTTTTCTTTTCCTCGGAATGGAACCCGGTGCTCCAGGAATTCGGGGCGGCCAGCAGTATCGTCGGCACCCTGGTCTCTACCCTCATCGCCATGGCCATTGCCGTGCCCTTGAGCCTGGCCATCGCCCTGTTCCTGGTGGAGTTGGCCCCGCCCCGGATCAGCCGCACCGTGGGCACCTTGATCGAACTGCTGGCCGCGGTGCCCAGCATCATTTTCGGCATGTGGGGGCTGTTTATCTTCGCCCCCTTCATGGCCCACTATGTTCAGCCATTACTGGGGAAGACGCTGGGGTTTCTCCCCTTGTTTCAAGGTCCGCCCATGGGGATTGGCATGCTCACCGCCGGGATCATCCTGGCCTTCATGGTGCTGCCCTTTATCAGCGCCATCACCCGGGATGTGTTTCAATTGGTGCCTCCGGTCGTCAAGGAATCGGCCTTTGGCATGGGAGCCACCACCTGGGAGGTCACCTATAAGGTTACTATCCCGTACGGCCTGGTGGGGATAATCGGCGCAGTGTTTATGGGCTTAGGACGGGCCCTGGGTGAGACCATGGCGGTTACCTTTGTCATCGGCAACGCCCACCGCATTTCTGCCTCCCTGTTTGCTCCCGGCAACACCATCGCCTCTACCCTGGCCAATGAATTCAGTGAAGCCACCGAACCGCTCTACATCGGTTCTTTGGTGGCCTTGGGGTTGGTGCTCTATATCATCACCTATCTGGTGCAGGTGGTGGCCCAGATGATGCTGCGCCGCATGTACCGCTCCTGGAGCGTGGGGTTATGAAACTGCGGCCTGCTACCGGGCGCCGCCTCACCGACCTGGCGGTGAGCATCTGGGCCGGGTCTTCGGCGCTCCTGGGAATCCTGATCCTGTTCTGGATTCTTTACGTGGTGTTGGCCCGGGGCCTGGGAGCCATCAATTGGGCGTTTTTCACCCAGTTGCCCACCCCGCCCGGGATCATGGGCGGCGGGCTGGCTAATGCCATCGTCGGGACCCTGGTGCTCACCGCGGTGGCCACGTTAATTGCCGTTCCCGCGGGGCTGATGGCCGGAATCTACCTGGCGGAATTCAGCGACAACTCCAAGGCGGCGGACTACAGCCGCTTTTCCGCCAACGTCCTCATGGGCATGCCTTCCATCATCGTGGGTATCTTTGCCTATACCCTGGTGGTGGTGCCCCTGGGGAACTTCTCCGGTTATGCCGGAGCCCTGGCGTTGGCCATCCTGATGCTGCCGGTGATCACCCGCACCACCGAAGATATGCTGCGGCTGGTGCCCAATACCCTGCGGGAATCGGCCCTGGCTTTAGGGGCGCCGCGGTGGAAAGTCACCCTGGTCATCGTGTTTCGGGCTGCCAAGAGCGGGCTCATCACCGGGATTCTGCTGGCGGTAGCCCGGGTGAGCGGGGAGACCGCGCCCTTGCTGTTTACCGCGCTCAACAGCCCCTACTGGTTCAAATCCCTGGGCGAACCCACCCCCAACCTCACCGTCACTATTTTCAATTACGCCATGTCTCCTTATCCGGACTGGCAAGCAAAGGCCTGGGGGGCCTCGCTGCTGATTACCGTTAGCGTCCTCATCTTAACTATCTCGGCCCGCTTTTTCTTGCGGGAAAGAAAAGCTTGACCCCGAGGAGAATCAGACCATGACCGACCGTTCTCAGTCGACCCCGATAATGCCGGCTTATCACGATACCGCCTCGCCTCCACCCAAGATTTCCGTCCGCAATCTTAGTTTCTTCTATGGCCGACAGCAGGCCTTATTCAGCAATAACCTGGACATCGCCCCCCAGCGGGTGACGGCCATCATTGGCCCCTCCGGGTGCGGCAAATCTACCCACATCCGGGTTTACAATCGCATTTTTGAACTGTATCCTGATTATCGGGCCGAGGGAGAAGTGCGGTTGGACGGCCAAAATATTCTGGACCCGGCCCAGGACCTGATGGAACTGCGCCGCCGCCTGGGTATGGTCTTCCAGCGCCCGATCCCGTTTCCTTTAAGTATTTACGACAATGTATCTTTTGGGTTGCACCAGCATTATCGCCTGAGCAAAAGCGAAACCGCCGGCTGGGTGGAAGAGGCCTTGCGGGGCGCGGCGTTGTGGGATGAAGTGAAGGATTCCCTCCATCGGCCGGGGACCTCGCTGTCGGGGGGCCAGCAGCAGCGGTTGTGCATCGCCCGGGCCATTGTAGTCAAGCCGGAAGTCCTGCTCATGGACGAACCGTGCTCGGCCATCGATCCGGTGGGCACGGCCAAGGTGGAAGAATTGATTCTGGAGCTGAAATCCAAATACACTATTGCCATTGTGACGCATAACATGCAGCAAGCGGCCCGCATTTCCGACTTCACCGCCTTCTTTTATCGCGGCCAAATCCTGGACTTCGGGCCTACCGAAGATATCTTCAACAAGTACTCCCTGTTGGAGGACATCCCCCGGCAAGAACAACTGGACACACTCTTGAAAGTTGATAGAAGACCCCTCGACTCCTCTTTATCCTGAGGATGGCGAACCCTGAACTTTGAACTTTCCCGATACAGCCAGTCCTTAGGACTGAAAGAAAACTTGACACCACCATGCAAATGGCCGAAAAACTCCCCATCATTGAGCAGCAGGACGAAGGCTTCATAGAATCCGAGGCGCTTCTGACGCGTCTGGGTTTGACCAGTAAAGTTGCCACCCGCCATCTCGATTTTTTCTATGGCGACAATCAGGCCTTATTCGACAACAACCTGGATATCGCCGAGCACCGGGTGACCGCCATTATCGGCCCTTCCGGTTGCGGCAAATCCACCCACCTCCGGATTTACAACCGGATTTTCGAACTCTACCGCGACCAGCGGGCCACCGGGGAGGTCTTGCTGGATGGCGCCAATATCCTGGACCCCCACTATGACATCATGGAACTGCGGCGCAAGATCGGCATGATCTTCCAGAAGCCCACCCCCTTCCCCATGAGTGTCTTCGATAACGTGGCCTACGGCCTGAAGCTGCATTATTCCATGAAAAAAACCGAAATGGCGGATCGCGTCGAGGAAGCCCTCAGCCGGGCCGCCTTGTGGGACGAAGTCAAGGATTTCCTGCACCGCCCGGGCACCGCCCTTTCCGGGGGCCAGCAGCAGCGGTTATGCATCGCCCGGGCCCTGGCAGTGGAGCCGGAAGTCTTGCTCATGGACGAACCCACCTCCGCCATCGACCCCATCGCCACCTCCAAGATCGAGGAACTGGTCAACAACCTCAAAGAAAATTATGCCATCGTCATTGTCACCCACAACATGCAGCAGGCCGCCCGAATCTCCGACTTCACCGCCTTCTTCTTTCAGGGACGTATCATCGAGTTCGGCGAAACCCAAATGATCTTTACCAAGCCTAATCAGAAAAAGACGGAAGATTATATCACCGGCCGGTTCGGGTGATGATCGGCTGGGGGGCGCGGTTAGCGAAAATTAATGTTCCCCCTCATAAATGCTCTTTACCCCAAGAAGCTTTCGCTAACTTTTAGGCTGTTAAACAAGGAGTAATTATAGTCATGGGAAATGAAGTCCAGCCGAAACCCCAAGTCATATTCCTTTGCACCCACAACACGGCTCGCAGCCAGATGGCGGAGGCCTTGCTGAAAAAATATGCCAGAGACCGCTTCGAGGTTTATAGCGCCGGTTATGAGCCCACGGACATCAATCCCTTCACCCGCCAGGTTATGGAAGAAGCAGGGCTCGACCTGAGCGACCAGAACGCCAAGGGGGTCAAAGAATACCTAGGCAAAATAAATTTTGCCTACGTCATCATCGTGTGTGATAGAGCCGAAAAGACCTGTCCAACCGCCTTTCCCAGCATCTCGCGGCAGCGCCTGTTCTGGCCCTTTGAAGATCCCGCCGCCTTTGAGGGCACGGATGAGGAAAAGTTGGCCAAATTTCGGGAAATCAGAGACCAGATCGAGCACCGGATACTCCAATGGCTCAATGAACTGGCTTGAAATGCAGTGCAGAATCGTGGGGGAAGCCTATGCCGGGGGTTGGGGCGGCTTTCTCAACCACCCCCAGTTCCTTACCAATTCCTGATTCCCTGAAACAAGATGCAGCAGCTCTGCATAACCTGCCCCAAGGTTTCACTTCATGCAACGGTCTCCCAATTTAGCGGATAAACTTCAATTCCTTGAGTTTCTTGAGCACTTCTTCCTTGGTTAATGCCCCGATATGGCGATCCACCTCTTTGCCGGAGGCATCCAAAAAGACCTGGGTTGGGATGAGCATAATCTTGTATTGCTCAAACAGGGGCTTTTCCTTATCCACATAGACCATACGGAACTCCACCTGATCGCTGTGGGTGGTGGTCAATTCCGCCATGATCTTGGCCATGTCCTTGCAGGAGACGCAGTAACCCGCCCCGAATTCATAGAGTGCAGGCTTGCCGGGAGCCGGGGCCGCCCCCTGGGCCAGGGTCAGTCCGGGTTGCCAGACGAACAGAAATCCCACCACCAGACAAAACCAACCGATAAAAGTTCCACGCCAAAATTTCATTGGTAGCCTTCCTTGTTTGAGTGTTTATAGCGTTTGCCAAAACCATTTTCCGATAGCGGCATCATTCTAATCCCCCCTAACCCCCCTTTAAAAAAGGGGGGAACTACAAGGAATTGCTGCTAAAGTCCCCCTTTGAAAAAGGGGGATTTAGGAACCTCCAAGCGGAAAGAATTTATGGCAAATGCAATATTATCCGTGTATCCGGATTCCTAACTACTAAACCATTACCGGCGGGAAATCCGGCACTCAAGCTTCCTTTTTCATATCTATCTAATAACCGGATAACCGCATACTGTCAAACAAAAAACAGGAGGAATTGTGGGAGCCTATCTCGATAATTATCTTTCCAAGGGAAAAAACATCCTTGATCGCGCCGGAATGAGATGATATATGGGTTATATATGATGACAACCGGATACCCGGATATTCGAGCAGAATAGCGGGGTAGTCCTGAACCAACAATCCGGACGTGGCGCCGGTCGCACCACGGCCATGAGCCGCGGGGACCGGTGGTAAGTTAATGAGGGGAAAGGTGGCCGCCCCCTTCTTCTTTCCCCTCCCCCACCTTCTCCCAACCCGCGGGGTTGGGAGAAGGTTAAAGGGGTGAAAGGCAATGTGCAGGATGGAACCATTACCTTAACCAACTGATTTAAGGAGGAAAGCACCATGAAGAAATTCGGTAGGTTTATCTGTCTGATCGGTATTCTCATCCTGGTCCTGGCCGCTACGGCGGCGTGGGCCCAGCCCGGCATGGGGCCGGGAGGCGGCCAAGGCCGCGGTGGGGGCGCCGGCGACCCTTACAGCCGGATGTATAATCCCCAGACCGTAGAAACCCTCACCGGCGAAGTGGTGAGCGTGGACAAATTAACCCCTGCAAAAAGGAACTCGTATGGGGTGCATTTTACCTTAAAGACCGAAAAGGATACGATCCCGGTCCATCTGGGACCCAGTTGGTACATGGAAAAACAAGCCGTGACCATTGCCCAAGGGGATAAGGTGGAGGTAACCGGCTCCCGGATCACCTATGAAGGACAGCCGACCATCATTGCCGGGGAAGTGAACAAAGGCGGGCAGGTCCTGAAGCTGCGGGATGCAGCCGGGATCCCGGTCTGGACCGGCCAGGGTCAACGATAATCGGTCTCTATCAACCAAGGAATAGGCGCGGCATCAGGGTCGGCCAGGATCGCTGCCGACCCTGCTTTCAATCCGCGCCGACCGGACTAAAAAGCGCAGCATCCAAAAAAAGTTGTATCGCAACCGCCGAGTTTGTCGTTTTAGACTGTTTAATATGCAGAAAACCGATTGTACGCCTTATCCTCATTGAGTCAGAAAAGGAACCATGAAAAAGCCAAAGTCCTTGTATCTTGCGGCCATCGGGCTTTTGAGCCTGATGCTCACGGTATCGTCGGCATGGCCCCAGAGCGGGAAGCGTCTCCATTACAGCACCCTGTTCAACCCCGCAACCGTAGGCGCGGTTTCGGGCGAAGTGGTGCGGGTGGAGCAGACCTTGGCGGGAAATGGGGCCGATTACTGCGTCCATGCCCTGCTGAAGACCCCGAAAGGGCAGGTGACCGCGATCCTGGGTCCCAAAAGCTACATGACAAAACAGGGGTTTAGCGTCGCACCCAAAGACCGGGTGACCGTCACCGGCTCTTTGATTTCCATTCTGGGAAAGCCCTACATCCTGGCCATGGAGATGACCGGCGACCGCACCATGAAACTCAGGGAAGCCAGCGGCCGTCCGGCCTGGGCGACGGGGGAGGATTGGCACGTGCGGTCCACCTCCCGGAAATAATCTTTTATTATGACACCTATTGACTCCAGGCCATAAGGCGAATTTCATGCATAAAGGCAATCTCAACTTTGTCATTGACCCCCTGATGTTCCTCTGCATGACGGCCATTTTGCCGGGTCGGGCTTTCTGATGAAGTGCGTCCTGCTTCCCGGACGGCAAAGCACAATCAAATACCTGCTGGTCTTTTCTCTGGCCCTTAATCTCGGGGGGCTTGTAACCTTCAGCTATCTACGCTACCATGGCCACCGGGAAGCTCTGACCGATCAAAACCCTCCGCCGCAGTTGTCCCGGGAAATCTGGAGAACCCTTAACCTGGGGACGGAACAGCGCCGAATATTGGAAAGCTTGCTTCCCGAACATCGCCGCCGGATTCGGGACCTGCGCGCTGAATTGGCCCAAAAAAGATTTGAATTGTTCGATATGATCAAAGAGGGAGGGGCGGCCTGGCCGGGCATTCAAGAGAAAGTGAAGGAAGTGAGCGCGCTCCAAGGGAAATTGGAAGAGGAGGTGCTGCGGTTCTCCCTGGATTTCCAGGAGCACCTGAAACCGGAGCAGCGAGCCGCGTTCATCACTTTCGTGGAGCGGCGCCTGCCTGGCGTCCGAGGTGGCAAAGGTCCTCGCTCTCCTAAGTGGAAAAGAGGCATGCGGGCTGGGGCGCTCCAGGCTGCCGAGCCTTGCGGTCCCTGACTAGAGCGGGTTGATATGGCACATATGCCGGCGATTTTTTCTGGAGGGAGGTAAAAAGTTTTGTATGGCGCCATAATCCTGATGATCCTGTATGCCCTTATCCTGCCCGGGTGCGTTCTGGTGCAGCCCACTGAACCTTTCAGCCCGGTGCCGGTTACTGAGGCCACCCGGATTACGGCGCCGGCGCCGTCTCAGCCCTCTCCGGCCAAGGAGGAGGTTGTCCCGGAGGCCTTGACCCTGGAGCGCTCTCTCGACATCGCCTTGAAGAACAACCCGGAAGTGGCCGCCACCCTCTGGGACGTCTCGGCGGCGGGGGCGAAGCTGGATCAGGCCAAAGCGGCCCGCTGGCCCACGTTAACTTACGAGGGTGGATATACCAAATACCTCAACTCCCGGCCGCTGTATGAAGCCCGGTTCAACAATCAAAGAAGGCTGTTCACCAAACAGCAAAGCCAGGGCAATGTCATTCTGAAGCTGCCGCTGTTCACCGGCGGCCGCATTATCAATGAAATCAAGGCCGCGGAACTGTTCCGCCTGGCGGAAACCAACCGGCTCTCCCGGACCCGGGATGAGCTGGTCTATAACGTCTCCAGCACCTTTTACGCCATTCTCAGCCAGGAAAAGGTGATCGACTCGGTGAAGTTCTCCCTGCAGGCTATGCAGGAGCAGAGGCAAAAGATGGCTAAGATGGTGGAAGTGGCCAAGTCGGCCCGGGTGGACCTGCTGCGCACCGAGGTGCGGGTGGCCGACCTGGAACAGAGCCTGGAGAAAGAGTCCAATCTTCTGGAGATTCAAAAGCGCCTCCTGGCCAACCTGATGGGCCTGGATTTCGATAAGGCGCAGTTGAAATTTGCGGGTAAGCTCATTTTTGAGAAAAAGAGCTACCGGCCGGACCAATTGGTGCCCAAGGCGCTGGAGCAGCGCCCGGATTTTACGGCGGCGAAAGACCGGCTGGCAGGCCAGGCCCGGCGGGTGGACGTGGCCCGGGCCGGACATTATCCCAATGTCAATCTGGTAGGCTCTTACGGGTATCGGGGCACCGGCGTCTACGGAGTATATGATGACCGGAACGCCCAGCATGCCACCGATCGCGGCCCGTTTTATGACGATGACGGGCAGGTCGGGGTGGTGGCCACTCTGCCCCTGTTTGAAGGCGGCCGCATCGAAGCCAAGGTTAAAGAAGAGATTGCCGCCCTGGCCGCGGCCCAGGAGCGGCTGCGCAAGCTCAACCTGCAAATTCGCCAGGAGGTGGAAACCGCCATCCTGGACGTGGACTCCAGCAGCGAGCGGGTCAAGGCCACGGCCACAGCCATCGAACAGGCCCGGGAAAGCCTGCGCATCGAGACCTTGAAATATAACCTGGGGGCCGGCGTCATCACCGATGTGCTGGATGCGCAGACGGCCCTGTTGGTGACCGAAACCACGTATTACCGTGTCCTGGCGGACTTTTACACCGCCCGATCCCGGCTCAAACTGGCAGTGGGGGGGAATCTTTTATGAGCAAGCCGGCCATGATTCTGGCAAGCGTGTTAGCTGCGACCATGACCTTGTTGGGCCCCTGGCAGGCATGCGGTCAGGGAAAAGGGAAAGAAGAGGCGCAAAAGGCCAAACCGGTTCCCGTGGTGGCGGTCCAGAAGGCGCAAGCGGCGCCGATCTCCCGCACCCTGGAGCTGACGGGCACCGTGACTCCTACCCGCCAGGCGCGCCTGGCCTCGCCCAGCGAAGGGCCGGTGCAAAATTGTCGCTTACGAGGCGCGGTGCGAGAGGGTGATGAGATCAAGAGCGGAGAACGGATTCTCCGTATTGGCAGAAGCAGCGCCGTGGAAGCACAATTATCTTCAGCCGCTGCGTCGTTAAGAGAGCAAGAGGCAGAATTGCAGCGAGTAAAAGTTCTGGTGAAGAACGGCGCCATTCCCGGCGCCCAGCTTGACACCGCCCTGGCTAAATATGAAAGCGCCAAGGCACAGGTCACTAAGGCGAAAGAAAGTATTGCGGACTATTACATCGATGCGCCCTGGAATGGCATCATTTCCAAGGTCCTATTCAAGGACGGCGATTTTGTGGCCCCTCGGGCTCCCCTGGTGGAAATGTACGACCCCAAAAGCCTGGTGATCCGTCTGGCCATACCCGAGGCCCAATCCACCCTGGTGTTCAAGGGCATGCCGGTTAAGGTTCAGATGGACGCCTATCCGGGCAAGACCTTTGAGGGGAAAATCAGCCTGGTGTACCCGGATCTGGACACCCGGATGCGGACCCGCACTGCGGAAGTAAAACTGAATTACCCGGTGGCCCTCATTCCGGGCATGTTCGCTCGTCTCCAGGTTAATCTCGAAACCGCGACCGACGCGGTGGTTGTTCCCGGGGATGCGGTGCTGGTCCTGCCCAACGGCGAGAAAGTTGCGTTTATCCTCAAAGACGGCAAGGCGCAACGCCGGGTGGTGCAAACCGGCCTGGAAGCGGGCGGCCAGACCCAGATCGTCTCCGGTATCCAACCGGGAGAGACCGTGGTCACTGCCGGCAATGAAAAGCTCAAGGACGGCGTGGAAGTGAAGGCCCAGGGAGGCCCAGGCAAATGAAAGTCACCACCCACGCCGTCCGGCGGCGGATCGCCACCGCGGTCATTACCATAGCTGCGGTGGTGCTGGGAATATATAGCTTTGTGCTCCTGCCGGTAAATTTTCTTCCGGACATCACCTACCCCATGATCAGGGTACACATTTATTGGCGGGGGGCCACGCCGGAGGAAATCATTACCAATATTGCCGACCCGGTGGAGCGGCAGATGGCTGTAGTGGACAATCTGGACTACCTGGAGTCATCCTCCATCGAAGGCATGTACACCCTTTTAGTCAATTTTAAATACGGGGTCGATGTAAATGTGGCCTACCAGGACGCTTTGGCGGCCATGGCTCGGGGCGCCCGGCAACTTCCCAAAGATATCGACCCGCCCCTGGTCTTTAAAGCGGACCCTTCGCAGTTGCCGGTGGTGCAGCTCACCATCAGTTCCGACATCTGGGATTTAACCAAACTGCGCACCTGGACGGAAAACTGGCTGCAGTATCAATTTCAAGCGGTTCCGGGGGTGGCGGGCACCGACATCGTCGGCGGCCTGAAGCGGGAGATCCGGGTGCACCTGGACCCCAACGCACTGGAGAAATTTGGCCTCACTCTGCCGGCGGTGACGAAAAGGCTCCAGGAGGAGAACCTGGAGCAGTTCGGCGGCCGGGTGACGGTGGGGCGCCGGGAATTCATTGCCCGCACCATGGGCGAATACCGAACCCTGGACGACATCCGCAACGTGGTCCTGGCCAACAGTGCGGCTGGTAAGATCTATCTCAAGGACGTGGCCAAGGTGGAAGACGCCCACGAAGAGGTCCGGGTGGTCACGCGCCGGGGGGGCACGCCCACCGTCAAGTTGAGCGTCCTCAAGCAGGCGGACGCCAACACGGTGGAAGTGGCCCGGTCGGTGAACCAGCGCCTCGAGCAGCTCATGCCTTCATTACCACACGGCGTTAAGCTGGGGATGGTAGAAAATCAGGCGGACTATGTCATCGCGGCCTTGAACGGGGTGCGCAACGCCGCCATCGAAGCCTCGATCCTGGTCATCGTCATTATTTATCTTTTCCTGGGAAGCTGGCGCCATGCCCTGGTGATGCTGCTGGCGCTTCCCATCACCTTGATTATCAACTTCTCCCTGATGCAGCTCATGGGTTTCTCCCTCAATATCTTTTCTCTGGGCGGCCTGGTGGTGGCTATCGGCGTGGTGCTGGACAATTCCATCGTGGTGCTGGAAAACATCACCCGCCTGCGGCGTCTCCACCCTGATCAGCCGCCCGAAGAATTGGCCGAAATCGGCACCGCCGAAGTGGGCCCGGCCATCCTGGCCGCCACCCTCTCTTTTCTGGCCCTGTTTGTGCCCTTCCTGCTGGTGCCGGGGCTTACCAGCCTCCTCTTCCGGGAACTGATCCTGGTGATCGCCGGCATCGTTTGCGTCAGCCTGCTGGTGGCCGTTACCCTGACCCCGCTCCTCACCGCCCTGCTCACGGGGAAACACGCGGAATCGCATGGAGATGGGCGCTTCGCCCGGTTCTTCGCCTGGGTGACGGACGGCTATGGGCGCCTGCTGGAGCTGGCCCTGCGCCGCCGCCTGGCCGTTATCGGAATTTTTAGCTTCCTGCTGGCAGGGGCGATAGTCTTGTTCCCTTATCTGGGCAGCGAGTTTCTCCCCCGCATGGATGACGGCCGGGTCATGGTGAAGGTCAAACTCCCCACCGGCGCGGCCCTCACCGAGACCAGCAATATCTTGGCCCGGGTGGAAGAAAAATTGGCGGGCGACCCCCTGGTGGAGAGCTACGTCACCATGGCCGGCGGCAAGGTCTGGACCCTGGCCACTTATGAAATCGCTAACGAGGGCCAGGTGGATATCCAACTGGTGCCCCGGCACGCCCGAAAAATCAGCACCAAGGCATACATCGAACGCCTGAAAAAGACCCTGGCTCCCATATCCATTCCGGGGGCCAAACCCATGGTTATGCAGCCGGCGGTCAAGGGCATCCGCAAACTGGGGGAAGCGGACATCGAAGTCAAGATCAAGGGCCAGGAGTTGGATAAACTCTTTGATCTGGCCCGCAAGACGTCGGAGTCCATGAACAAGCTGGCTCATTTTACCAACGTGTACGTGTCCATGGATATGACCAAGCCGGAGTATGAGGTGGAGGTGGACCGGGTCCGGGCCGCCGAACTGGGAATCTCGGTAGTTGATGTGGCCTCCACGGTGCGCTCCTTAATCAGCGGGACGGTTGCTACCCGCTACCGGGAAGGCGACTATTTTTACAACATCCGGGTGATGATTCCCGAACAGCATTTCATCTCCAAGCAGGAGGTGGAGAACCTGGTGTTGAGCGGCAGCCAGGGTGGATATCTGCGGCTTAAAGACGTGGCCCGGGTCATTCCCGCGGTGGGGCCGGTGGAAATCGCCCGGGAGGACCAGGTGAAGGAGGTTATCATCCGGGGCGACGCCAGCGGCGTAAGCGTGGGGCAGGCCCTGGGCGAACTGAAAGGGGCCGTAAGAAAAATGACTATGCCGGTGGGCTATGAAATCTCCTATGGCGGCCAGGCCCAAATGATGGCGGAAATGCAGCGCGCTGTGATGCTCATTATGGTCTTCGCCCTGTTCTTTGCCTTTGTGGTGCTGGCGGTGCAGTTCAACAGCCTGAAGTTGCCGGCGTTGATTTTGGGGTCCGTGCCCTTTTGCCTGGCGGGCATGGTGTATGTCCTGTTCCTGACCGGGCTGCCGGTGGGCGCCACGGTGATCATCGGTGTCCTCATCGTGGTGGCCGCCACCGTCAATGAAGGAGTACTTCTGCTCACCTTTGCCGAAGAACTGCGGCAGCACGATAATCTCACCCCTTTGCAGGCGGTGATCAACGCCGCCAAGATCCGCCTCCGGCCCCGGCTGATGATCGCCCTGGCCATCATCTTCGGGTTCATCCCCCTGGCCCTGAACCTGGAGGAAGGCGGCGAGATGCTCCAGCCCATGGCCGCCGGGGCCATCGGCGGCCTGGCCCTGGGCCTGTTCGTGGCCCTGTTCCTGATGCCGTGTTTCTATGTGCTCTTTCAACGTCGGGATATTCCTAAACCGGTTCAAGTTATAAGGCCGCAGAGTGAGACCGGGGAGGTATAGAGTTCGTAAAAAATTCATTCCGATTGATAAGTTTTGACTCCCCCTAATTCGTGGGTTAGGGCAGCAGTGTCCGGTTTGGTTTTTGCAGAATAAGTTTGTTATACGCAGTCCAAGAAATAATAAATTTACTAAGCGCGCTTCTT
>Ga0351885_10050_pt1 | contig 59142 bp, 52 predicted proteins | sample TotcelFGM3001L13_FD_206771 | JGI IMG/M metagenome (GOLD analysis project Ga0351885, IMG submission 206771) | Enriched cells from coal bed in the Powder River Basin, Montana, United States - Total cells FGM rep3 HSBNCT.FGM.300.1.L13 ... | reverse complement strand
AAACTCGGCGAACTTGGAGTGCCGCATCAGGTGACGGGAGGCGCGGCGCTCAACGAGACGTCGCAGCTCGAACTTCTGTATCTGTGCCTGTCAGCGGCGGCGCGACCCGACAACCCTGTCGCTCTTGTCTCCGCGCTTCGAAGCGAGTTGTTCGCAATAAGCGACGCCGCGCTGTACGACTTCAAGAAAGCGGGCGGCTCGTTCGATTTCAGGCGAGACGTGAAAGAAGAAGGACTCAGCGCGGAAGACGCGGAACTGTTCAGAGACGCGTTCGCGCGGCTCAGGCGGTACGCGAAACTGCTGGCGAAACTGCCCCCGGCGGCGGCCGCCGAGATCGCCGCTTCCGAGCTAGGGCTTGTCGCGGAAGCCTGCGCGGGGCCTGCCGGGAACATAGACGCCGGAAGCATGTCCAAGGCCATCGAGTTGATGCGGGCCGCCCGCGCAGACAACTGGTCGGCGTCCGACCTCATAGAACGCCTCGGCGCGATAATCAGCCGCGAGCAGACTTATGACGGCGCGCCCGCGAAATGGCATGAGTCATCAGTCGTAAGAGTGATGAATCTGCACAAGGCCAAGGGGCTTGAGGCTCCTGTGGTGTTTCTGGCGGGGCCTAGCGGCGCGGCGCGGCACGAGCCGATTCTGAGAATCGACCGTTCGAGCGGAGGCGCGGAAGGATACATCATCGCGCGCGGGCAGCGAAGAGGGCGCGCCGCCGGACTGACTCTCGCCGCTCCTCCCGAATGGGCGCAGCGCCACGCGAACGAGGAATCAAAATTTCAGGAAGCCGAAAAGGACCGCCTGATGTATGTGGCCGCGACGCGCGCGGGAGCCATGCTCTGCGTGTCATGCCGTTCGTCTCACGACAACTACAATCCATGGAGTTTTTTCAAAGAGTCGCTGAAAGACGCGGTCGAACTTGAAGACCCCGGAGCGCGCGTCGCGCCGCGCGTCAAAGAGATAACGTTGCCGGGCGACGCTCCGGCGGTTGCGGCGGCGGCAGCCGCGCGCCGCGTCGCCGCCTGCGCCCTGCCGACATATAGAGTCGAGGCGGCTAAAACATTTTCCGCCCCGGACGCTCCCACCGCCGGAGAAGACGCCGCATTTTATCCTCCAATCGAACATGCAATGGAGTGGGGCTCCGTCATCCACCTGCTGCTCGAAGCGGCAATGAAGAATCCGGGGGCGGACTTGCGCGCGCTCGCCGTCTCCGAGCTTGAGCATCACGAGATGAGCGCCGCGCTTGCGGACGACGCGCTGACGGTGGTGTCGGCGGCGATGAAGTCCGACGTGTGGGCAAGAGCGATGCGAGCGCCGCGCCGCCTCATTGAAGCCCCTTTCGTCGCGCAAATGACAGACGTAGCGTCCGGCGGCGGCGCCTGCGAAACGTGCATGATTCGCGGAGTGGTTGACCTCGTGTTCAAGGAAGCGGACGGATGGGTTATTGTGGATTATAAAACAGACGACCGGCCCGGCAGAGATTTAACGGCTCTGGAGCGCAAGCACATGCCACAGTTGAAAGTATATGCTCAAGCATGGAGCGAAATCGCCGGAATCATAGTCCGTGAAATTGGCGTCTATTTCGTAAACACCGGAACATATCGTTCAGAGCGGCTTTGATTTGCTCGAATTAAATTTTGCTTTATATTAACATTATGAGCATGAACAAAGTGAATTGTGTGAATACGGCTGTTTGTGGGAGGATCTCTGCGCTCATAATTGTCATATTTGCTGTAATCTTCTTGTTGACGTCTAATAATTCGAAGGCACAAGTCGAGACGCTTCGCGCCGATTCGCCGATGATTTTGATACCAATGGATTTTGAACAGACAGACCATCTTAGAGCCTATGGGTTGGCCTACTGGTGTCTCGAAGCGTCTCGCGGGTACAAAGTCCAATGGTTGTTGAATTATCGAGGAGGCTCGTTCTTGGCTCCGGACGCGCGCGAGATTCGAGACCGCGCCACTGTAATGGGAGTTTCATACCGCGTTCTTGATCCCGGCGAAGTTAATCGCGTTTATTATGAGATGGCGGGAACGAATTCCGAAGCGGTTATACTCGACAAAGCCCCAAAAGTCGCCGTTTACGTTCCGCCCACCGCTGATCCTTGGGACGACGCGGTGAGGCTGGTTCTAGGCTACGCGCAGATTCCGTATGACACTGTCTGGGACCCCGAAGTTATTGCCGGAAAACTTTCTGATTATGATTGGCTCCACCTTCATCATGAAGATTTCACAGGCCAGTACGGGAAGTTCTATGGAAGTTTCAAGAATGCCGACTGGTATCTGCGCATTGTTAAATCGGCGGAGACTATGGCTGCGCTACTGGGATTTTCATCCGCGCAGAAATTGAAAGGAGAAGTTGCCGCCGCCATTAAAGAGTATGTGCGTAATGGAGGTTTTTTATTCGCCATGTGTTCCGCTCCCGACAGTCTAGATGTCGCTCTTTCCGCGCGAGGATTAAATATTGCCCCTATGGAAATAGGAGGCGTTCCGATGACGCCGAACGCGCAGGATAAACTGAATTATTCATCAACTCTCGCTTTCACTGATTTTAAAATAGTCACAGACCCTCTCGCATACGAAATATCCGATATAGACGCAATAACCGATGTGCCGGGCCTGAACCATCCAAGGTCAGACTTTCTGAATCCGATGCTAGCCCCGGAATTCGAATTGTTCGAGTTTTCCGCAAAACAGGACCCCGCGTTGTCCATATTCGTCCAGAACCATGTTGCGCGCATCCGCTTTTTTCACGGCCAGACAACCGACTTCAGGCGCGACAGACTCAAGGACAACGTCGTTGTTTTAGCTGACACTCCCGGAACAGACAGAGTGAGATATATTCATGGTTCGGTTGAAAAGGGAAGTTTCACATTTCTGGGCGGTCATGACCCTGAAGACTTCTCGCATATGGTTGGAGATCCACAAACGGATGTTTCCTTGCACGCAAATTCGCCGGGCTACAGGCTTATTTTGAACAACGTGCTCTTCCCATCGATGCAGAAAAAAGAAAAAAAAACCTGATTTATATAGAGTATTTGGCATTTTGGGCGTCGAAATCTACTTGCGGCGGGCTATTGTCATTATTTCAGCGCGAAAATAGAATATCGGAGTACACCGCGGGCGCGGCGAACGTTTGTGATTATGCGGAGGGCGCCCTAAATGTCGTACTACCCTAAAGGCAAAGGCATATTCTGTCTCGAAGGCGACTGGTGGGGAATTCGCGATACGACAACAGTCGAGACTATGCTTCAATTCATTCAGAAATCGGGACGCGTGCCAATCCCGTACATTCATAGGGACATAGGGACATTTTTTGAATTCAGATACTATTTATGGAAGTGGACTCAACAGGCTCAGAAAGACCATCCCATTCTATATCTTGCCTTCCACGGAATCCCCGGAGGCGTGTATGTGGGCGATAAAAGAAAGTCCGACTCATTAGTCTCGCTGGAGACAATGGGCGAACTGTTAAAGGGAAAGTGCCGTAGGCGGATAATTGTCATCGGTTCATGCGAAACGCTTGCCGTCAGCCCCGCTAGAGTTCATAAGTTTCTCAAGATTACCCGCGCAGCCGCTGTCTGCGGATACCGCAAAGAAGTCGAATGGGTTACTTCAGCCGCGCTTGAAATCATCCTTCTTTCCACCATGCAACAGAATGAATTTACGATTGCCGGAGCCAAATCCATTAAAAATAGAATGAAAAAGATGGTTCCCAGCCTCATTAGCGAACTTCAATTCAGCATGATTATTCGCAAAGATTAAACTCCCCAAAAACAAGAAAAACACAATCTCCGATAACATTATTTTCAAACCCGCCTAAAGGCCGCGCATCCTTGCGTCGATATCGTAATACAAAAGATGTTTTAAAAGCTTTCAGCCGACATGGATGTCGGTTCTTGATCAAGGAGGATATTCGTGATTCATCTCGCTTAATCTTTCAGACCGTAAAATCGAATGTTTGATTGCGTGTTTTTATACGATGACATGCGATTAGCCTGAAAAGTGAAAGCAGACAACTAATTATTGTAAGCGGAAACGCAAAATGTTGCTTGAGCGGAGTTGAGCAATGATTATAAACTTTAACGCTGAATCTGCGTTTGCTGTTAATCAATCTAGATTAATAAGGCTGAACATATCAAAAGCGGTAGAGAGACTATCATCCGGTTTAAGAATTAACCACTCCGCAGACGATCCTTCCGGAATGGCTATTTGTTCAGGCGTCAAGGCGCAACTGCGCGGAATCGCATCGGCGATTCACAACGTCGAGGAATCCATCAAGCTTTACAGCCTGAGGGATGCGTATCTCGAAGGTTTCAACCAGAAGCTCGAACGGATCAGAGACCTTGCCGTTCGCGCTTCAAATGACGCTGCTTTAACAGTCGGCGATCTGTACGACATGAACGCGGAAGCGCAGAAACTTAAAGATGAGATAAACCGGACAACGATGTCGTCATACGAGGTTGACGGCGGGAAGTTGCTATTTAATCCGGGAGATCTTGATGTCATATGGGTACTGGACGTGACTGGAAGCATGGATCCCTACGCCGAATCTCTGTACAACGATTCAGCCGCGATGTTCGAGCAGTTCAGCTCGGCGGGATTCGATTTGCGAATGGGCGTTGTGGGCTTCGACGATATTGTAAGGTCCGCCGGAACTCAAGCGTTTCACACTGACGCAGCCGGGTTTCAGGCGGACGTCGACGCGATGAGAACGATAATAAACAATCCGATTAGCGGAAACGAAAACGGTCTGGCGGCGATAAATTGGGCGTTGAATCACGGTTCTCTCGGCGGCGATTTCAGGGCCGACGCAACCAAAATCGTAATTCTCATAACCGACGAGGACTCTGACGATTTTTACGCGCCCGGTGAAACATCATATTATGACAATTACCCTATTGTATTCCCCGGCGGACCTCCCATGACCGGTCCATACATGGAGCAAAACGATCCCACGGCGCACGCCGATCCGGGAAACATCAGACAAGATACAATCGACAACCTTATCGCCAATGACGCCACTCTTCACACGGTGGGCGTTGTGGGCGGGGGTTCCATCAACTGGGCATACTTCGGCGGTTGGTTCGGTTTTGTCAGCAGCAATTATATAATACAAAACAGCCCTGACGACGACTATCAGATTGTGGCCACCGCGCCCGGCGTTGACGGCGGCGTGTTCACGCTAGACACCGGTGGCGCGTGGGTCTCAAGCATCACAGGAGCTATGATGACAGGAGGCTCGCCGTGGGACGCGAATTTTCAAGTCGGACCTGATTCAGACCACACACTAGTCGCCAATTTGCAGAGTGTGGGAACATCATATCTGACAATAGACGGCATTAATCTGTCCACCGGAGCGTCGGCCCGTAATTCCATCGATATTGTCGATAGAGGCATGCAGCTTCTAGCCGACGAGCGCGCCGCGACCGCTCACGCAATACAGAAACTCAACCATATACTTAATGATCTTTCCAATCAACACATTAATCTCGCCTCCTACAAGTCGAATATCGAAGACGCGGACATTGCTCAGGAAGTCGTGGCAATGACAATCAACAATATAGTGGCTCAGACGTCTGTAGCGGCTCAAGTTCAATCGCAGGTAAGCCCGGCGCGCGCGATGCAGCTCATAAACGTAGTCAGCAACACTCGCGCCGTTGACAAGTTCAACGATATATTCACGCTGAAGTAGCGTCGCAGGATTTATGGCATTGAAGGAGCGACCCGGCAGATTGCATTTGCGCGTTATCACTGAATGACAATAAGCATCATATCGTTTCCCCGCAAACATGTTGGCAATAATCTATTTAAAAATATTTATTCTATCGTGATTTCCACACGATTCCTGTTTTCAAAGCCGACAACACTATTCACGCCAATCTTAATCAACATTTTTAGAGCAGTTTCAAACCCGGCTTCGATATCTTCCGGTTTATGAGCGTCCGAGCCTAAGCATATCGGGATTTTTAATTCCGACGCGTATTTTGCGAGAGCTTCTGATAAATAAGGTCTTCCCAAAGACCTGAACAGTCCTGCTGTATTCAGTTCGAGGGCCATTCCGGCTTCTCCGACCGCTTCCACGGCTTCGCGCGCAAGCTTATCGTAAAGCTTCTCGCATTCGCCGAAATAAACGCTTTCACCGTTTGCGCCAACTCTGTCGAATTTTCGCGCTAATTCAAGGTGTGACAATGCGTCATAGATTCCCATTTTTGTCAGTTCCACGATTGCGCCGAAATATGCGTAAAGAAACTGTTCCGGACTTTTACGCTTGATATATGATCTGAACACATCTTCGTCGAGGTCCCAACTTACATATCCTGCGTCAACTCCCGGAAGCCCTTCTAAATCTTTTCCTGCTGGCAGGAAATGCGCCGACCCGTGTATCCCGGATATTTCCAGACATCTCTTGTCAGCTTCTTTTTTTAGAGCGGCGAGTATGCTTATCGTCTCATCTTCCGAGCCGCTTATGAAATCAAGCTCGAATCCGACCGGAAAATTCGTTTCCTGAAACTGGTTGAAGAAAGGCTCCATCTCATGGTTGTAGATGGTGACGCCAAAATCTGACAATCTCGATTCCATAAGTTTTGCTGGCAGAGGAGCATGCTCTCTTATACCGATCTTTACGCCTTTAATTTTCGCCGATTCTACAACTGGCCTCAGCAAATGCGGGGGAGCCGGGTCTAAATGCTGCCTTAAATGCGCATGATTATCATAATATTTCATATATTTCACATCCTCTTCTACATGTATTTATATATTTATAAGTCGAAAAAATCAAAAACAGGAACTTTTGCGCATTTTTAAGGTCCACGTCATCGGCATTTGTATAAAAGCATTCCGTTGATTATATTTATGTAGCTTTGGAGGAAGACCCGGTATGGATGGCGTTTTCAAGCTTAAATGCTGTTTCGAGCCGTCGGGCGATCAGCCCGCCGCTATAAAAAGCATGCTTGAGAGCGTCCGAGCCGGCTCCAAATACACAACTCTTCTTGGAGTCACAGGCTCAGGAAAAACATTCACTGTCGCCAATCTGATTGAGAAGATTCAAAGGCCCACTCTCGTTATCGCTCACAACAAAACACTCGCTGCCCAGTTGTGTAACGAATATAAAACTTTTTTTCCTGATAATGCCGTCGAATATTTCATCAGCTACTACGACTATTATCAACCTGAAGCTTATATAGCGTTTTCCGACACTTACATCGAAAAAGACGCGGGCATCAACAAGGAAATAGAGCGGCTTAGGCACTCAGCGACTCAAGCCCTGCTTTTAAGAAGAGATGTGATAGTCGTCGCCAGTGTTTCCTGCATTTACGGCCTCGGCTCTCCTGAAGATTACAGAAAAGAATGTGTCACGCTGGAAGTCGGCGCAGAGAAAGATAGAGACGATTTATTGATTGAACTTGTCGGAAAACAATACGCCAGAACAGACGACACGATGGAAAACGGGACTTTCAGAGTTCGCGGAGGCTGTGTCGAGATCATGCCTTCCGACAGGGAAGACATTATCAAATTGGATTTTTTCGGAGACGAGCTTGAAAGAATCACTATAATCGATCCTCAAAACGGCGATTCGATGGGTTGCCCCGACCGAATAATGATATTCCCGGCTTCTCACTATGTTCTAATGCGCGACAGGCTGAATGATGTATTGGCCTCCATACAAACAGAACTTGAGGAAAGAAGCCGAGAACTTCGCGCTCTCGGCAAGGAAGCCGAAGCGAACAGGCTGTGGGAACGCACGATGTACGACTTGGAAATGATACGCGAGATGGGTTACTGCCACGGCATCGAGAACTATTCAAGGCATTTCGACGGAAGGAAAGCGGGTGAGCCGGCCTACACTCTCATCGATTACTTTCCGGAGCCTCCTCTGGTGGTTATCGATGAATCCCACGTTACCATCCCCCAATTAAGAGCAATGCACACAGGCGACAGGTCCAGAAAAAAAAGTCTTGTAGAGCACGGTTTCAGACTTCCTTCCGCTTATGACAACAGGCCTCTGATGTTCGATGAATTTATATCGAAGGAAACTCAAATAGTTTTCACGTCCGCCACGCCGGGAGAATTTGAAATGAACTGTGGAGGCAGAATTGTCGAACAGATCATCAGGCCGACCGGCCTTGTCGATCCGGTTGTCGTTAGAAAACCCGGAGCAGGACAGATGGCAGCCCTGCTGGATGAGATTTCTATTGTTACCGAACGCAAAGAACGCGTTCTTGTCACTACCCTCACAAAAAAGATGGCGGAAGACCTTACCGAATACCTTTTGGAAAAAAACGTTCGCGCCAGATACATGCACGCGGACGTAAAAACGCTCGATCGCATACAACTGATATACGATCTCCGGCGCGGCGAATACGATGTGCTCGTAGGCGTAAACCTTCTTCGGGAAGGCTTGGATATTCCAGAGGTCTCGCTTGTCGCGATACTCGACGCGGATAAGGAAGGTTTCTTGCGGTCCGACGTGACTATGATCCAGACTATAGGCAGAGCCGCAAGGAACATTAATGGGAAAGTGATACTTTTCGGCGACAAAGAAACGGAATCAATGAAAAGGGCGATGGCGGAGACCGAGAGAAGACGGGAGATGCAAATCGAACACAACCGCGCTTACGACATACAACCCAAATCTATTCATAAATCGGTGCAGGAAAGATTTGAAACGACCGGATACCGGACCCGCGACGCCCGCGCGGGCAGAGTCGCGCTCAAAATGGAAATATCCTCGCTTCCTGACGTCACGTTGAAAATTGCCGAACTGGAGAAAAAGATGTGGGCCGCCGCAGACTCGCTGGATTTTGAAACTGCCGCAGCCTGTAGAGACCTGATAGCATCTATGAAAAAAGAAGAGGCCTAGAAACGGCTCGATCAAAATATGAGGAACATCACTATAAAAGGCGCGCGAGCGCATAATTTAAAAAACGTTTCGCTTTCCATCCCCCGCAATTCCTTGACAGTTTTCACAGGCGTAAGCGGCTCAGGAAAGACTTCTCTCGCGTTCGACACGATATTCGCCGAGGGCCAGCGCCGTTACTTTGAGACTCTGTCGGCATATACGCGCCAGTTTGTCGCGGAGATGGAGCGTCCCGACGTCGATCTGATCGAGGGACTGTCGCCTGCTATTTCCGTTGACCAAAAAGGGATGCCTACCAACCCCCGCTCAACCGTCGGAACCGTAACGGAAATATACGATTACCTCAGATTGCTTTTTACCGCAGTGGGACGACCCCACTGTCCGGACTGCGGGGTTGCTATCCAATCATCATCCCCGGATGCCATCTTTCGGTATCTCTTTGAAAAACACGAAGGCTCTTTTGTCAATATACTGGCTCCCCTCGTTGTGGGGAGGAAAGGTTCGCACAAAGATCTTCTAGAAAAAGTCGCCGCCAAGGGATTCAGTCGGGTCAGAATCGACGGAGACTTTCATCGCGTAGAGGAAGATATCTCTCTTAGCCGCTACAAAGAGCACAATATCGAGCTCGTGGTGGATCGTTTAGACATCTCCGACGGCAACAGGCGGCGTTTGGAGGAATCTCTTCTGATTTGCGCCCGCGAAGGAAGCGGTTCGATAATAATTAACGAGCGAGACACAGGCAAAGATTTTTCATTCAACTCAAGTTCCTCTTGTCCGGGTTGCGGATACTCTTCTCCGAAGATACAACCGCGCCTCTTCTCTTTCAATCATCCGACAGGAGCGTGTCTTAACTGCGGCGGCATCGGCTTGGCAGAGGATGCGGATTTCGAGTTGATAGTTCCCGACCAATCTCTTTCCGTCATGGAAGGAGCTATCTCCGCCCTGCCCGACTCTAAGAATTCATACGATTTCAAGCTGATGGTCGCGGCTCTCGAAGAAGCCGGGATCGATCCGTGGATACCCGCCGGGATGCTTGACGATAAAGCAAAAAGCATCATCATGCATGGTTCCGAAGGGAAACGACAGAAAATTAGATACAGGTCCCCGCAAGGCAGGTGGAAATTTGCGACCGCCAAGTTTCCCGGATTGTCTTCAATTATTAAAAGCAAACTGGCCGGCACAGAATCTGAGCGCGTCCGCGACAAATACATATCATTCATGCGCTCCGGCGTTTGTCCGGAATGCGGCGGAAATAGGCTGCGGCGTGAAGCTCTTGCAATTAAAGTTGGCGACAGGAATATCGGGGAATTATCGGCAATGCCTGTTAGGGAACTATCTTCATTTCTTAATCAATACAAACCTGACGAACGCGAGCGTCAAATAGGGTCTGGACTCGTCAAAGAATCTCTCAAAAGGCTTGGTTTTCTTGAAGATGTCGGACTGGCTTATCTAACATTGTCCCGTCCCGCGGCTTCTCTTTCCGGCGGTGAATACCAGCGAGTAAGGCTGGCCGCTCAAATAGGCTCATACTTGGCCGGGGTCACATACGTGCTTGACGAGCCGTCGGTCGGGTTGCATCCCCGAGACGGCGACAGGCTCCTTGAAACGCTCGAACGGCTCCGCGATCTCGGCAACACGGTTATTGTCATTGAACACGATGAGAACACAATGCGTCGAGCCGACTCGATTGTGGACGTAGGCCCCGGAGCGGGAAGGCTCGGCGGCGAGGTCGTCGCCTTCGGAACTGTCGCGGATATTGTCAAAGAAAAGAGGTCGCTCACCGGGAGCTACCTGTCAGGAGAAATGCGCGTGTGCTCTCAGCGTTCGCAGAGAGAAAGAGCTTCCGGCGATTTTCTCGTCCTCAAAGGCGCTTCGGGCAACAATCTAAAAAATATCGACGCGAAGATTCCGCTGGGCTCTTTCGTCTGCCTGACTGGCGTCAGCGGCTCTGGAAAGAGCACTCTGGCAATAGACACGCTGTGCCATGCGGTGAAGAAGGAACTGGGACTTCAACACGACAAGCCGCTGCCTTATGAAAAACTCGAAGGCGAGGACGCCGTAAAGCGGGTTCTGCTCGTTGACACTTCTCCTATCGGCAAAACCCCGCGTTCCACTCCCGCCACTTACGTCGGGCTATTCGACGACATTCGCAATCTTTTCTCAATGCTGCCGGAATCTAGAGCTAGAGGTTATAAAAACAGCAGGTTCAGTTATAACGTCAAAGGCGGCCGCTGCGAAGCTTGCCAAGGAAATGGAAGACAGCGCATCGAGATGCACTTCCTTCCCGATGTTTTCATCACCTGCCCGGTGTGCAACGGACTCAGGTACAACACGGAAACCCTCGAAGTAGCTTTCAAGGGAAAGAACATCGCAGACGTGCTGAATATGACATCTGAAGAAGCGCTCGTCTATTTCGGCAACATACCGAAAATCGCGCGACGGCTGGAAATAATGAAAGACATAGGGCTTGACTACCTACTGCTCGGACAACCGGCCCCCACCCTTTCAACAGGCGAAGCGCAGCGAATTAAACTGGCTTCGGAGTTGGATTCTAAAGGTTCCAACGACACTTTGTATCTTCTTGACGAACCCACAACCGGACTTCACTTTTCTGATGTTCAAAAACTGCTTGATATAATCAATCGGCTTGTGGAGCGAGGAAACACCGTAATTGTCATTGAGCACAATCTGGATGTCATAAGATGCGCGGATTGGATAATTGACTTAGGCCCTGAAGGCGGCAATGAGGGCGGTAGAATAGTAGCCGAAGGCCCTCCGGGAAAAATCGCAAAATCTAAAAAATCACACACAGGCGCGTTTTTGAGAAAAGCTCTGAAATAAAAACACAATGCGAATCAGAGGCACATCTTTCGCGACGCAATGATAGGCTTCGTTTAAAGAGACGCGAGTTGCCCGCGAGCGGCGTTTACTTTTTTGGCAGGTTGTAAATCTCTCTAGCTTCGTCAGGAGTGGCAGGCTCCCTATCGAACTCGCGTGCAATGCGGGCGATCTTCTCGACCTGATCCCAACTGCCCTGTGAAAGGTCTTTTCCGCGTATGTACAGGTTGTCTTCCAAACCGACCCTCAGGTGACCGCCCATGATCAGAGCGGCCACATTGGCTTGATATGAATTCGGCCCAACTCCGCAGACGCACCACGTGGCGTTCTCAGGTATCGAGTTCCTCATGGCCGCCAGATAGTCCATCTTGAATGTTATTCCTCCGGCGACTCCGAACACGAAATTAAAATGCAAAGGCTCATCCAGTATGTCTTTCTTCTGAAGCAGCAGTATGCTGTTGATGTGTCCGACCTCGTAGCATTCCAGTTCCGGCTTGCATTTGCTTTCGCGCATTACTTTTGCGAATTTCCTAATGTTCGTGAATGTGTTCTCGAAAACAAAATCGAAAATGATTTCTCCTGACTTATGATCTATAAGAGAGAAGTTCATAGTGCCCGTGTTCAAAGAAGCCATGTCAGGATTTGTCGCGGTAACAACCGCGATCCTCTGCTCAGGAGTGACGCCGACGCCTATCGCCGTGCTGACGTTGATTAGTATCGGGCATCTCTCCCTTATCCCGTCCACTATTCCTTTCAGGATGTCAAGGTCGGGTGTCGGCATTCCGGTTTCAGGGTTACGCGCGTGGATATGAACGATGGCCGCTCCGGCATCATAACACCTGACCGCTTCTTCTATGAACTCTTCCTTTTTATATGGGACTCCGGGATTCTGTTCTTTCCTTGTGGCCGCTCCGGTTAGGGCCGCTGTAATGACAACTTTTTTCGGTAGATCGTATGCCATAATAATATCCTCCATTTTTTATGCTTCTTTAATAAGCGTCAGCCATCTGAAAACCTGCTGGATTTTCATTGTATTGGAACGTTGTAGAATGTGTCAAGGAAGTTTTATCCTCGCAATTAATTGCGCTGCTATCTTTTATAACAGCTCCGCTTTTTTTCAAGTATTTAACCATCCTCAGATCATCAATAGTTGATTTGATAAAGACATGATATTTCCGTCGCCGGTTTTGCAAGCCGCTATGAAGGGAATAATAAAAGTGGAGGAGAATATTATGAGCGCGCGAGCGATTGAAAGAACAATGAACTGCCTCTTGTCCATCCTGATGGCGGCGTTTTTCATCGTCTTGGCTCCATTGTGGACTGTTTTTTACGGCAGTCTGCTTCTGAGGGATTATCTTGCCGCGATCAAGGCATAGGGAGGCGCGGGATGGCAGAACCAAAATCCAAGACGCTGATTATCGCTTTGGACGCGGTTTCGTCGGTATTTTTTAATCCTATGTACGACGCGGGCGAGCTTCCGGGGCTTGCCTCCTTCTTTTCAGACGGATTGAGGGTACGCTCGTGCATCGGCGTTTTTCCGACCGTCAGCCCATGCAACCACGGGCTTGTCACTTACGGACTCGGTCCCGGGAAATCTAATCTGGTAGGTCTATCGTGGTACAACAAACGAACGAATAAATACTTTAATGAACTTTCGCTTGGGGGCATTCTCGCCGACCTCAACAAAGGCATTAAATCGCGCAACATCTTCGAGAGTTCGCGGCATTCGCTCGCGTTCGGACCGCAGCTTTCGCGCGGCAGCAGAACTGTTCTTCCGATTTACGCCACATTCGCTTTCGGCATGGCCAACTGGGCGACTCGGCTGGAATGCCTATTCATACGCAACCTCAACTTTCCGCTAAACATCTATGACAACGTTTATTTCGGTTCGTTGAGTTCCGACCATGTCGGACACGCGCAAGGCATTGATGGAGTGCGCGAGAATCTGAAGTCTCTGGATTCGGCGTTCGGTGAACTGTTCAAAAAGATACCCGCCGACACCAATGTGATTATTTTCTCAGATCATGGCAACTCGCCCATAGACCCCGGGAAAGCGGTGAGGCTCGCTGACATACTAAAAGACGCCGGATACAGGCCGATGAAACGGCTCCGCGAACCGGACGACTGCGTGATCTGCTCGACAGTCGTCACATACGCGCATATCTACGCCAACGGGCCGACGAAACGGCTGGCACAAGCGCTCTGCGGAGCCCCCGGCATCGACATTGCTATGTGGCGCGACAGAGAAAACGACTCGGTCGTCATCGGCAACTCGGATGGCGCCGCTATTGTCCGCAGAAACCTGAACAGATATTCTTACTTGCCAGTCGACGCTGACCCTCTGGGCTATGCGTCAACAGACGCTAAACCCGGCGAATGGCTCACGCTAAAAGGCTGGGCGTCACTTACTCACAAAGAGACTTTCCCCGCCGCTCCGCCGAGGATATTCGACCTCTTCGACTCTCCGAACACAGGGGATGTGGTTTTGAATTTCACAGGCGGCCACTATCCGTATTTCGCGGGAATTACTCAAAAATGCACGCACGGCTCGCTTCATAGGGACAACATCACAGTGCCAGTTCTGGCGCGCGGGCCTCGCGTCAAACCCGGACTTCTCGACTGGGGCGTCCACGAGCAGCTTCACACCCTGTTGCGCGAGTGCGTAGGAGATCACCCGGCGTCCGCCACCCGCGTGTCTATCTAACAATCCTTATTTCAATGAATCCGCGCGTCTCCCTCAGCCTCCGCGTGTGTGACATGCGCGACGCCTTGCGCTATATTTTTATTGTTTAACAAAAAGAGCGGAGGAATGAGCGCAATGAAAAGAAAAGAACGCGTTCTAAGAGCTATCGAGTTCGGCGGGCCTGACAGAGTTCCGTTCAGCGCCCTTGTGCCGGGCGTTAGCGATATTTTTTTCATGACGCACGCCCCGGCCCGAGACTGGCAGCCGGAAGAAGGCCTCTACCCTCACACTCATCCTGTCATCTATCACCTCAACAACTGGCGTTTCAGAGAGCCTCTTCCCGGCAACGTTCAGTCTCCCGAATTCGACCGTCAGGACGAGTTTGGCTGCAAGTGGCGCACCACCGTCGAAAACTCTATGGGCGAAGTGTTCGGGCATCCTCTCGCTGATTGGAAATCTTTAGACTCGTACAAGCTTCCGGACCCGTTCGCTCCCGGCAGGCTCGACAGGTTCGATCTTTACAGAAAACTGCTCGCGGGCGACAGCTTTGTAGTCGGCAATCTTGAAAACGGCCCGATGGAAAGAACGCATTTCCTTCGGGGATACGGCGAGTTTCTCATGGACACAGTCGCGGAAAAAGACAACCTGTGCCGTCTTTTAGACATGCTCATTGACGAATGGCACATACCACTGTTGAAACTGTACGCTAGCAGGGGCGCGCACGCCGTCATAATGACCGACGACTGGGGCACTCAGAAAAGCCTTATGATCCGACCTGCCGTATGGAGAGAAATCTTCAAGCCGCGTTACACAAGGCTCTTTGACGCCGCCCATTCAAGCGGTCTGAAATTCATACTCCACAGTTGCGGGTACATAGCGGACATTATTCCCGACTTAATTGAAATCGGCCTTGATGTTCTTCAAAAGGACGACATGGCGTTTATGGGATTAGAGGAACTCGCCGAACTGGCCGCCGGCAAAATCTGTTTTATGGGACCTCTCGACATGCAGAGGACTTTGCCCGGAGCCGACGAAGCAAAAATATTTGCCGAAACAAAGCGACTGTTGGAACTTTTCGCCACGCATGACGGCGGTTTTATCGGAATGTACTACACACAACCGGACGCGGTCGGTATAACATGGCGGCAGATGCTGGTCATGCACGCCGCTTTCATCCGATACGGAAAATATCCTATCTGAAGTTTAAATCTCTCTAAATTGACTTAACCGAAGATTCTTTAATTTTATTCGCAATGATTCTCACTGCGCGCCTTGCTTTTCAGTCGTTATCGTAAGTCTTTTGCCGCCGCACTCGCGCACAATGTCAACAATGCCAACCGTGTAGCCAAGTTCCGTGACAGAGTCCGCTTTTAGTATGACCACTTTTTCCGGGTCAGCTTCGAGAATGCGCGTCAACTCGCCCGGAAGCTTGTCCATAGTCGTCGGATAGTCGTTAAGAAACATGTCGTGATCTTTTGTTATATATATCGTTACTTTCTTATCCTCCAGCACAGTCGCGGTTCTTGATTTCGGCAGATCGATATTGTGCGCCGTCTGGGTGATGAACTTCGATGTCAACATAAAAAAGATGACGAGAAGCAACACAATGTCCACAAGCGGGAAAAAAACCATTTCCACATTTCTATTTATTTTTCTCTCAATTAGCATGGCCGCTTACGCTCCCGCCTTATCTTCGTCAGGCATCCAGTCTATGACTCGCGCCGCTGAGATGTTTATCTGTTCTGCGGTTCTGTCCAACATGCCCGATATCCATCTGTAGCATAAGAAAGCGGGGATAGCTACGGAAAGCCCGGCGGCTGTCGTCAGCAGAGCTTCCCAGATTCCTCCCGCAAGAACGCCGGCGTTCACCTGCCCGCCAAGTTTTTCAATTTGCATGAAAGCGCGGATCATTCCGGTGACCGTCCCTAGAAGTCCAAGCATAGTAGAAACGGTGGCGATGGTGGATAGCCCTTCGACGAAAGCTCCAAGATTGTGCATCTCCGCCGCCGCGCGCGCCGCCATGGTTTTCTCTCTTTCGTGGGGGGTATCCCCTTTTAAGAGTCCCGCCGCAAGTATCCGCGCCGCCGCGCCTTTCTCCGCTTTGCACACTTTGGCCGCTTCAGTGTATTTCCCGCCCTTTATAAGCGGCTTCAACTTGTCGAGCAGGGAATCCACTGGCGTAGCCGCTTTCGCTAGCCGGATATATCTCTCTATAGTGATCGCCACGGTCAGCGCCGAACAGATCACTATGGGATACATCAGAAGTCCGCCTCTCTGAATCAAATCTATCAACATGTTCTTATCCCCTTCTCTTTCTTAAAATCAATTTATTCTATACAGAAGCGAAACCGACAACTGGATCGAGTCCATTGCGGCTTCCTTGGGTATCGGAGGAAACGGGGCGGCGTCGTTTACCGCTTTCAGGGAAGCTTCGTCGAGCGTTCTGTCTCCAGATGAAGACTTTACGGATACCCCCATAAGCCCGCCGTCTTGAGATATTCTGAATGAAAGGTCCACCCTGCCCTGAACGCCCAACTTTCTGGCTTTGGCAGGGTATGCTTTTTTGCGCTCAATCAAGGAGGCTACGTTTCTGCCATAGTCGCGAACTAGAGCGTCTATATCAACGCTCGGCGGAGGCGTAACTGCCGCCGTAACAGGCGATTGCGATGCTTCTGCCCCTTGCTTCGAAGAACCATAATAATGCTTGCCGGGAGGCCGCCTGCTCTTCATTGGAGCGCGGCTGACGACTTTCGCTGTTTCCACTACTTCCTGAGGAAATGATATCGGCTGAAGAGTCTCAGGTTCTGGTTCCGGCGCAATCTCCGGCGGCGGAGCCTGTTCAACTCTTCTCTGCGGAGGAGGTTCTCTCTTCGGCGGTTCCTGCTTTTTAGGTTCAGGCGATTTCTTCTGCGGCTCTTCCAGAGCGTATTCCAGTTTCAGTGATCGTTTTCTTTCATTAAAATCAGGCAGAGCTACGTAATACAAAATAATAATATGCGCCACGAGTGTAACTGTGAATATCCAAAGCAGCGATTTGTTTACTCTCATTTTTGCCTGTCAAACTCAAATAACATTTAACGTCAATCGTATCAATATCTAACTAATATATGATACATATCAAAATATGACAATATAACACAAACACTGATGATGCAAAAACAGCTTTCGAATATCGCTTTATTATCGGCCCAAAGCGCCGAAAATCACTATTTCTTTGTCAGCAATAGCTTTTTGGGCATATTCGGGCCAGTCGATATCCATAGAACCTTGAGGTAGAGGATTCACTCTTATCGCAACTACGGCTTTTACGCAATAATCAGAATTCTTCTCGTATCCTCGGTTGTACCGGTAAATCTCAGGGGTGGACTTAACACACTCTTCGGTGGATTTGCTTGAATTGTCAGGAACGCCCGGATTCTTCATTTGAGGAGCAACAACCCTGAACGGCCCGGCTCCTGTAAGTTTTCCTTCTTCAGTAATCTTCGCCGGTTCGTATTCATCCCCATTAATCTCGAAAGTGAGCAGAACATTGGCGTTCGGGAGCTGAACGTCTTCTTTCAGGTTCTTCGCTCCGTACCTTACCCAGCCACATTCACCGAAAGACTCCTTGTCGAACCCGAAAACGGGAACCGCCTGCGGATAAGAGCGCTTCAGTTGCTCCACGGAGAAGGTTGCGGCATACCCATCAACGCTTATCACATCCACACTCGAAGCGTTTTTCGACATCCCTGCGTATTGAAGAACGTCAAGCAGCATGAACCCGCGAAGGTCCGAATAACTGTCGCCGTCTTTTGATTTTGCAACATTCACAAATATCGTCTGGTCTTGAACGGGCAGGCGTTTTTCCTTCATTTCAGCAAGCGAAACAACCCTATAGGGAGCAGGTTTCATGCCGGGATTGCTAGCAGGGTCGCCGGGGTTGGTCGCAGCTTCCAACTCATCCGAGTTCGACCACCCGTCGCCGTCTGAATCCGAATCAGCAATCGCGGCGAAAGCGCTCATATCTCTCCCGGCCTTGAGATATTCTTTGCCATACGCGTTGGTCGTGTCGCCGGGCTTCCTCCCGTAATCGGTAATAAGATGGCATGAGTCGCAGGAACTCAGTTTAACTGGAATGTTTTCTTTTTCGCCGGGAGCGGGAGCAACGATGCTTACATGGCATGCGTCGCATCCATCCATCCTCGTGCCCAGAACATTTAGATAAGCGTCATAAAACATCCCTGAATCTGTTTCTGTGTGAGTCCTATATGCCGCTATGCATGCTACAGCCGGAACCATCGCAGCGATAAACAATCCGAGCAGCGTTCTTTTTGCGTTTTTCATTTTTTCGACCATCAACTCTCTCTTTTATTTTGAATCCAAAGCAGATTCTAATGAATCCGATAAAACATTCTTAACACAAGCCCCGGAAAAAACAACGCGGCTCCGATACAAAAAAACGGCATTCCCGGATTCCATGCCACTCGCAGATAAGGAACTTTCGGTTTCTTTTCTCCGGACATTCCTTGCAGATTCCTTTTGCTTTCAGAAGACTTTTCATTCAACGAAATCAGATACTTGCACGCAAAAACGGTTTTTTTCATTGGAACAACTATCTTCTCTTTATTGAAACCGCCGTTGTTCAGTTCGATAACCGCCGAACTAATTGTCTCATATCCCGCCTTATCATCAAAAACCTTTTCAACCTTCATGACATTGATGTCGAATGAGAAAGAATCATGCGAATAGCTTATTCCTTGCTTCACTTCAAACGTCTGTTTGAAACCCGCAAATGATGTCCCGGCATGGCCTATGATGATGAGTATATAAGAAGAATGCATCAGTAGGATTCCCAGCCTGCCCAAGAACAATTTTGTTTCCGCTTTCGCCTTGATGATTCTAATCAGAATTGCGGCGTCGTTAATCAAGCAGACCGCAAGGTTCACAGCCAAGGCGGTCATCAAGATGAATAACACAAAGAGCCAGCCCTTGAGCGGCGCGTTTTCGACTCCGTTAGACGCTATGAACCAGTTTATCAACACCTCTTCATTCATTCCGGCTACAAGCTTCATATACTTCGGGTAAATCAGAATGAGCGCGAAAAACCATGCCGAAATCATCATCGCGAGGATGCAGAACAACTTCATAGAGCCTAGAGCGTCCCATATAGTTTTGACAATGGATGCTTTCTTTGCTTCTGTTTTTTTAGTCTCTTTCTTTTTCATATCACACTATCCCTGACGCGGTCATAATCCACGCGGCTTTCATGGCTTTATACATAGGAAGTATCGAATACTCGGAATATAACATATAGAAAACAATGATCGAAAAGCCTATTACGCCCATTGCCGGGAGCGCTTTTTTTGGCAAACCTTCGGCGGCGGGCACATGGAGCATTCCCGCGTAGAAAATCCATATCATGGCAGAATAGATATGCGAGGAACCCCATATCCAAACGTCTCCCCAACCGCCGGTCAGCGACCACACTGAACCAAACAACTGTGAGAATGTGAAACAAACAAAGCCGCCTAGAGCCGCCTTGCATATAGCGCCGTTCGCCCACAACGAAGCTTTTCCATTCTCCTCATGCCCCAGCATATGGCTGACTGACAGCGCAAAACAGTACCCAAAGAACCCAATCGATAGAGAAATCAACTGAAAGAACAATACGATATACGGCTCAAACCCGTGAGGCATCCCCGTTCCCAATTCAAGCGTCATAGTCAAATGCATGCTCGATAGGGAGAAAAAAAGAGCAACTATCAAAGAAATCGCTGCCGGGAGGTTGGACTTGCGCCCTTTTGTTCCGACGTAAGCTATAAGAGCTGTGAAAAATGATTTTGTTAGACAATTCATATATTCATATTGCGTAGGATATCTGTTCGTGATAATCATGAAGATAAACATTGCCGCATTAGACATCAATGCCAACGCATATACGTAGCGAAATGTCTTATCCGGTTTGCCACTTGTACCGTTGAACAATGCCAAAATTAGAGCTGAAAGATACAACACCTGTGACAGCCACAGCAACGAAAGAATAGCTACGTCAATCATTATTAAACCTTTCACAAAGCTATATTGCTTTTTTCGTCGCTCTGATCAGAGGAAAAAGCGCCGCTTCCTCGCTGGAAGCGGCTTCCTCTTCCAAGGAGCTATAGAGTGAGCTATATATTCGCAAGCTTGTCAAAATAAAGCTCCGCCGGAAAGAATCCGACGGAGCTTCATCGCAAAATATTAGAAGTTGTACTGCAACTGACCCCTTAACGTTCTGCCGGAAAGCGGATAGCCGGGTTCTTCCCAGTAAAGCTTGTCGAACACGTTGTCCACGGTCGCCTTCCAACTCATGTTCAAACTAGGTATTTCCCCTCTTACGCCCGCATTCATGAGAAAATACGGCTTGATCACATTGCTGGAGCTATCGACCGAAGCGGTCAGGTAAGACGCGTTCACATTCACAATCACGCCGTTGAAATCTCGTTCGGTTTGTAGATCCGTCTTTCCTTTAGGAATATATGACATCTGAACGTCAGGAGCGGATGTAAGCTCCGCGATTGTGTGCGTATGAGCTAATGTCCAAACGAAGTTCTCTTTATACTTTGAACTTAAAGAGAATTCACCGCCTCTGGATGACATCGCCTGTTCGTTCTTGTACATGCAGACCGGCCTGCCCTGATTGTTCAAGGAACCAGTGTTTTCGCAGTTGATGTAATCTCTCGTCTTGTTGTAGAAATATACCGCGCCGAGGACAAAGTTCTTGCCGAAGCGCCCTTCGTAACCGGCCTCGAACATCATGTTTTTCTCAGGCTCTAGTTCCTGATTTCCATAGGTGGTGGCCCGGTTGTTGACTGCGTCCGCATGGACTTCGATTCCGCCGCCTGTGTACAGTTCGCGTTGGGTGGGGAATCTTGTTTTTCTGCCCATCGAAGCATGGAAAGTGGTGTTCTCGTCAGCGTCATAAACCAAGCCGACTGTGGGATTGAGCGCGCTCATCTCTCCGGCTGTTTCGACCACTATCAGCTCGTCAACCGTTCCGTACTTCCTTTCAACGCCGGAGATCTGGTTGTGGATGTCATACCCGAGACCGCCGGTGACTGACAGTCGCTGAGACACTTCACGCTCGACCTCGAGAGCCAGAGAATAGTTTTCGGTCTTGAAGTCGTCCCGAGCAACGCCCGGAGAAACTTCCGCTTGATGTCTTTCGCGGTTGTAATTCAGGCCCGCTTTGAAAAGCGTGGCGTCGTTCAGGAACGCGTCCATCAGTAGCCGCATTCCGAATGTATAGTCATCGTACGTGCTGATGTCCAAATAGGTCGCCGCAAGGCCGGAAGCTGTCGCTATAGTCCCGTAATCCAGCCCAGTGTAGCCCGTTAAAGTATTGTCGTATTTGTGGAAGTACAGTTTTTCCCTCAACACGACGTTCTCATTCATTTTCTGCTCCCCGCTGAAATCAAGCGTCCATTTCTTCCATTCGGTGAAGCGGTTTTTGTAACCCGATGTTGAATTCGAAGGAGGCGGAGTGCCTCGATCGGAATCTACGTAGTTGATGTTGAAAGCGTACTCTCGTTTTGAGTTGAACTTGCCTATCATGGTTACGACTTCTGTTCTTGAGAAATCGCTCTGGTTTCTCACCCCGCCGTCTTCAGCCGTCGGATGCGTAGGAGTAAACTCCTTCGAAATTTCATAGCCGTCGGACTCATGCTGTTTCGCCATCACCGAGTAGTACCATTTTCCGTTGTTCGAAGCGTACTTCGCGGAAGGAGCCATCTCGTCGTTCTGTCCGAAAGTGAAGGCAACGTTGCCGGAGACGCCTTCCACAGGCTTCTTCGTGACGATGTTCAAGACGCCGGCCATCGCGTTAGCTCCGTATAGAGGGGAGGAAACTCCTTTTGTGACAACCAGCTTCGACACTTCGTCAATGGGCATCATCGCAAGGTCGACTTCCCTGAAATACGGGGCGCCGATCGGGATGCCGTTTAGCATGACCAGATACCTATCCTGCCTGAATCCCCTCAAAAAGACGTTTCCTTCATTTTTGCGGCCGCCTATCGAAAAACGTATTCCCGGAGTGAAGTCGAGAGCTTCCGCAACTGTCTTCGCTCCGCTCTTTTCGATGTCTTCGGCGGTGACTTCGACCACTGACGAGATCGATTTTTCAGCTTCCGCATTTGTGTGAATAAGGATTTCTCCGAGATTGTAGACGCCTGAAGAAGCCGCCGACGCGATTTGCGTTTCCTGCCCGAAACAGACTCCCGCCGTCAAAAAAACAAACGCCGCGGCGGTTAAAACCATCTTCCTGCAATTTTTTTTCATGTTTCTAACAGCCTCCATTTTTTCTGACAATGATTAATGATTTATTAAAAGCGCTATGTCTATTCGTGCATAACGCGGATAAAAAAATGAGCAGAAGTGATTAATTAGTAATAGAGAACCGCATTTTAATATTCGGGTTAAAGAGATATTATCGATGATATAAGCAAAAAATATCAGAACGATTCCCTCCTTTCCTAACGCGGGAGGCGGAGCGGTTTCCCATTCCACCCTATCGTCCCTGCGCCCTTGGCTTTCCCGCTTTAGATCGCAGGGATCGGAGAAATCTTGGAAATATTACACAACCTTCTATCGAATTGTCAATAATCTGTCTAAAATGACATATATGGTCGGATGATAAATTTAAAAATGGAGAATAAAATGTGTCATGGACAATTTTCTTGCAGCCACATTCAATTGCAATTCCGTCAGGTCTAGGCTCGGCATAATTCTCGACTGGCTTGCAGAGCGCAAACCGGATGTTCTATGTCTTCAGGAGACAAAGGCGCAGGATCATGACTTTCCGGCAGAGGCGTTCGGAGACGCAGGCTATGACTGCGCTTTTTACGGACAGAAGAGCTACAACGGCGTGGCTATCGTCAGCAGGCACGGGATTACCAATGTTGTGAAGGGTTACGGTGACGGAGCCGAATCGCCTGAGCAGGCGCGGTTCATCCACGCGACTGTTAATGGCATAACCATCATCAACACTTATGTTCCTCAAGGTTTTGAACCGAACTCAGACAAATTCAGATACAAGCTCGAATGGCTAGAAAGGCTTCACAAATATCTGTCGGACAATTTTCAACCGGATGTTCCGATTTTATGGATGGGAGACATCAATATAGCGCCGCAGCCTATCGACGTGTACGCGCCTGACGAGTTTGAAGGCGGAGCCGGATTCCACCCTGATGAACGCGCATTGCTTGAGAAAATCGTCTCATGGGGCTTCGTTGATGTTTTTCGCTCCCTGAATCCCGAGCCGGGACATTACACCTTCTGGGACTACAGATTAAGAGGCGGTCTGAGTCGAAACCTCGGATGGAGAATCGACCACATATACGCCACCCGTCCTCTCGCTGAACTTTGCTCCGCTTCGTGGATAGACACTGCGCCGAGAGCGTTGGAAAAACCATCGGATCACACATTCGTCGCGGCAGAATTCAAACTTATGTAACAGCGGATTATAAAACTGCCATTTTATGAGTTTGCTGAGTAGCCTAGCCCATGATATCTTTTTGAATCGGCTCTATTGCGTGAGTTTCGTTGATTACTTTTTAGATTCTTCCGGATTCAGGTTTAACGCGGTCGAGAATATCCATTATTATCATGTCCGAGGAGACGCCTTCGGCTTCGGCGCTGAAGTTGGGTATGACGCGGTGGCGGAGGGTAGGAAGAGCAAGGGAGCGGACGTCTTCAACGGTTGCGACGTTAGCCCCCCTGAAGAATGCGCGGGATTTAGCGCCCAAAACAAGATATTGGGAAGCGCGCGGACCAGCGCCCCACGACACCCATTTCCTGACGAAATCCGACGCTTCAGGCTCGTCTGGTCTCGTCGCTCTCGCCAGAGCGACGGCATGTCTTACCACGTTGTCAGCTGCCGGCATGAGTCGCGTTTGGCGCTGAATCGAGATTATGCTTTCTTTCGAAACAACCCGCTTGGCTTTAGCCTGTTCGCAGGTTGTGGTCTCTTTTACTATCCGTATCTCGCTCTCGGTGTCGGGATAGTCTATCCTCACGTTGAACATGAATCTGTCAAGTTGAGCCTCCGGCAAAGGATATGTTCCTTCCTGCTCAATCGGGTTCTGAGTGGCGAGGACAAAAAACGGCGGCTCCAAACAGAAAGTGCGTCCTCCAGCAGTGACCGCATGCTCCTGCATCGCCTGCAGCAACGCTGATTGAGTCTTAGGAGGCGTCCTGTTAATTTCATCAGCAAGAATCATGTTTGCGAAAATCGGACCTTTAATAAATGCGAACTCCCTGCCGCCGTCAGAGTTTTCGCGGAGTATGTCGGTTCCGGTGATGTCCATAGGCATCAGGTCGGGCGTGAACTGTATCCGGTTGAACTGGAGGTCTAGGATGTCGGCGATGGTTTTTACGAGGAGCGTCTTTGCCAGACCGGGCACGCCGACCAGAAGGATATGCCCTCCGGCGAAAAGAGCGATGAGGGTCTCTTCGACGACAGATTCCTGCCCGATAATCACGCGAGAAACTTCGTTCTTTATGCTGCCGATAACTGCGGCAGCTTCGGCTGGATTCATTAATCGAGACCTGCTTTCACTCATTAATATTTTCCTTATTCTTCTTCTGAGCGCAGCGCCCAGTAAATGATTGGAATCAGCAGTTCGTGGTGGCCGGTGATGGAAACGCCGTCGCCGCCAAGCTCGCGCGCTCTGCTGACCGGGTTGAGGTTCGATCGGTAATGCTGAATGAAATCCAGATTGACTCCGGTAAACTTTTTGACGTCCCTGCCGATGTTTCTGGCTACCGACAGGCTTTTTTCCACTATGAGAGGAAGAATGACGGCGGAACCCACATTCATAATAACCCCGCCGCTGACATTGGATATCATTTCGGCCATAATGCGGAAGTCGCGATGAGAAGCCTCGCCCGCGCAGGCCGCGTCGAACGACGGATGAATGTGGACGATGTCAGTCCCGACGGCTATGTGAATGGTGGCAGGGATTCCGAGTTTCGACGCTGAAGCTAGAAGGCTTTTATCGGCGTGCGGCAGTTTGTCAGCGAGAATCCTCGCGCCCACCGCCTCGCCGAAACCGAGGTTGTCGATCACGCCGACGTTGACGGCTTCATTGATGAAAGCGGATGTTTCGGCGGACATGCCGAAAGCGCCCGCCTTGATCCCGGCGGCGACGTCCTCTGAAGTGCCGCCTATCATGGCGATTTCCGCGTCGTGGATGGCCCCTGCCCCGTTCAGGCCGATAGCGCTGACGTATCCGCGCTTCATCAGGTCGATAATCATGGGAGAGAGGCCGACTTTTATAACGTGAGCGCCCATCAACCAGATGACCGGCTTGTTTTTCGCGCGCGCTGTCTTTATTGCTTTGACAACCTTCTTAATCTCCGCCGCCGCCAGTATGTTCGGAAGCGAATCCCAGAACGATTTGAACGATGCGTCGCCTTCAACGCTCGCAAAGTCTTTCAAGCTAACTTTATTCTTCCGTTTACTTATCGGCTCGGGTTTGATTTTTCCCAGATCGATTTCTTTATGAATGGACATCTCACGCCCCTGTCTTGTCTTTTATTTTGGCTATAACGTTCGTTGAAGAATGCTCTTTGGGATCGCCTGTGATTATAACTTTTCCGCCGTATGACGCCACAATGTCTTTTTCTGGGACTGTCTCCTCCGTGTAGTCGGTTCCCTTCGCGTGGAAATCGGGCTTGAGCCTTAGAAGAATCGAGTCCACCGTCGGGGAATCGAATACTGTCACATAGTCAACATGCTCTATTGCGGCGATCATTGTGAGCCTGTCTTGTTCATTTATATAAGGACGTTCCGGCCCTTTCAAACGCTTTACGCTGGAATCGCTGTTGATGCCGACGACAAGGACATCGGCTCGCTCTTTTGCTCCTCTTAGATATCTGACATGGCCGACATGCAAAAGATCAAAACATCCATTGGCGAGAGCGACAGTCTTGCCTTCGGTTTTTGCTGAAGATACAATCCGTTCAAGCTCTTCCAACGGTTTGATTTTTTCTCTTATTATGCTTTCAGAGTTTAAAATCGGCATTGAAAGGTCTCCAGAAGTTCTTCGGGAGATACTGTTGCGGCGCCCTTTTTCATGACAACTATCCCGCCAGCCCGGTTTGCGATTTCCGCCGCCTCGACAAAAGACGCTCCGGCGCATAAAGCTAGCAACGCGGAGGTCACGACAGTGTCTCCCGCCCCGGTTGTGTCAACAGCCAAGCTCGAACCGAACACGGGGATATGCTTGGGCTGTTTCCCCTGCTCGAAAATAGAGATGCCTTGATTTCCCCTTGTAATAAGAAGGGCCGTCGCTTTCATTTTAGCGCGAAGCTCTTCTCCGGCATGTTCGATCTTTTTTAGATCGTCGGCGCAATAACCTTTATGAACTCCAGCTTCTTCCTCGTTAGGCGCGGCAAGGGTCGCGTTTCTATATTTATGTATCTGATACCTTGAGTCGATTGCGACAGGAATAGATCTGTTGTCTTTTGCGATCCTGTTAATGAAGCGGATGACTTTGCCGGATAGGACTCCGCATCCATAGTCAGAAACGAGAATTCCATCCACTCCGCCGGATAAGACTTCACTTGCGGCTTTAATAATCTTGGCAGGGTCCGGAGGAACAGTCGGTTCTCGGTCGATTCTGACAATCTGTTGTTTGACTGTGTGCATCCCTCCTGCCTGAATCCGGGTTTTGCATACAGTGGGCGAGCCGGTCTGCGTAACAATCCCTCGAACGTCAATTCCATTTGAGTTGAAAAGAGCAAGCAGGTCTTCGCCGTTGAAATCATCGCCAACGCAACCTACAGGAACCGGAGCGCCGCCGAACGCGGCTATATTCGCAACCGCGTTTGAAGCCCCTCCGAAACCTATTTCTCGCCCTCTCCATTTCAAAATCAGAACAGGAGCCTCTCGGGATATCCGGGATGTCTCCCCGAAAACATATTCATCAAGCATAAGGTCGCCGATGGCCAGAATTCGTTTACCGGCCATAGCGCCGACGATCTTCTTCAATCTTTTCGCTTGCATCCGTATGCCTTCCCGCGCGGCGCTGACGAAGTCATCTCTCGCTGCTCTCTACCAACATATCGGGGATTCCTTCTCTCACAGGATACTTTCTTCCGCAGTTTTTGCATATTATTTTCTGGTTCTCTTCATCGTATTCGATCGAAGTTTTGCAAACCGGACAAGCAAGAATCTCGAGGAGTTTATTGTCAATCATATCGCGCCTCCTTATGCCCGCGCGTTTTAGCTGGAATATTTCGCAGCCGACGACGCAAGACGCTCTTTCAAAGACGTGTGTCGCTCTTCAATTTTATTGTTTTTAACAGCTATTGCAATAGCCTTGATAGACCCAACAAGCGCGACAACCTTTCCTGCTCTGGTAATCGCGGTATAAATCAAATTCCTTTGCAGCATCGTGTAATGAAGAGTGGAAACCGGCATCACCACCACCGGGTACTCGCTTCCTTGGCTTTTATGCACGGTTATCGCGTAGGCCAATATCAACTGGTCGGTTTCCTTGAAAGAGTAGCTCACTGACATTTCTGGATACTCGATAGTAATAGATCCTTCGCGAAGGTCCACGGCGCGCACGAATCCGACATCTCCGTTGAAGACCTCTTTCTCATAGTTGTTTTTAATCTGCATCACCCGATCGCCGATCCTGAACTGCTGCGAGCCGCATGTAAAATCTCTTCCGGGATTCAGACGACACTGCAAAACTTCATTCAGGTTCGCAACTCCGAGAACGCCTCTGTGCATCGGAGATATCACTTGGATGTCTTTTATCGGATCGAGGCCGAATCTATTGGGAAGCCGCTCAGCGCATATACTGACCAGCGTGTCCAGAGCCTCTTCGGGATCGTCTTTCTTGAAAAAGAAAAAATCTCCATCCTGATAGTTCTTAAGGCTGGGCATTTCGCCTTTGTTGACCAAATGAGCGTTCGGAATTATTCCGCTGTCGGAATCCTGCCTGTATATAGTGTCCAGCCGCACAGAAGGCAGAATGTTCGACTCTATCATGTCGCGGAGCACGTTTCCGGGGCCTACTGATGGAAGCTGGTCGGCATCCCCCACAAACAAAACCCTCGCGTTGTCGCTCAATGCCCTGACAAGATGCGCCATAAGAACTATGTCCACCATGCTCATCTCGTCCACTATGAGGAAATCGCATTCTAACGGATTGTCCTCATCCCTGAAAAAGTGATTTCCCACAGGATTGTATTCAAGAAGCCTGTGGATAGTCTTCGCCTGTTTGCCGGTGGCCTCGGTCATGCGTTTTGCGGCCCTGCCGGTAGGAGCGGCCAGCATTGTGACATATCCGCTGTTCTCAAATAGCCTCATGATAATCCGAATTGAAACGGTTTTTCCCGTGCCGGGTCCGCCTGTCAAAATCACCGCTTTTTTGCTGGACATCACTTCTATAACGCTCAATTGCTGTTTTGAAAGCTTTATTCCCAAAGCGCGTTGAGCTTCATCTATTTCCATGTCGCTTCTGGATAATTTGAAAAGACGTCCCGCCGGCGTATTTATTATCGTGGACAGTCTTTCGGCCACAGTTATCTCGGCGCGTCTCAGATACGGCAGATATATCCTGTCGTCTTCTGATACGACATCTTCCCCTTTTTCGAGGAGTTTCGCTAGAGCCTGTTCGGCTTTGATCAATTCGCATTCAAGCATTTCGCTTGCATCTCTCAATAACTCTTCCGCCGGAAGGTACACATGGCCTTCATCGCCTGCTTTCTGAAGAGTGTAAGCGATTCCCGCCTGCAACCTCACAGGCGATTCCTTGTCCAGTCCCAGATTCATCGCTATACGATCAGCAGTCTTGAAACCAATTCCAAAAATCTGGGAGGCCAGAAGATAAGGGTTTCTTCGAAGAACATCTATCGAACGGTCCCCATAAGTGTTGAATATTTTCATCGCCACCCCGGGACCGATATTATGCGACTGTAGAAACATCATTATTGATCTTATTCGATTGTGTTCCTCCCATGACTTTACGATTGATTTCAATTTAGAGCGGCCGATGCCTTCGACTTCCAACAGTTTATCAGGGTTGTCGTCAATTATTTTGACCGTGTCTTCGCCGAACTTGTCGGCTATGCGCTTAGCCATCACAGGTCCCACGCCGGATATGAACGAAGTCAAATATTTAATGATTCCGACTTTGCTTCTTGGAAGATTTGCCTCGAAGCTTGACACGCTGAATTGATTTCCGAATTTCTGATGCGTCGTCCAACGGCCTGTCAACCTCACGGCCATGCTGTCCGTAATTCCGGGCAACGTCCCGACTGCGACGAATTTTTGACCACCGTCCAGAGAGGCGAATTTCACCACTGAATACCCATTGTCGGGATTCTGGAAAACAACGTGATCTATCACGCCCTCAATAGTAACAAGGGACTCATAGGCGGGAGACGCTGGCGTGGCGATCCCTTCTTGTTCGTTTCCGATTATATCTTTCATTGTGCGGCGACGTTCATAACATGATATGCCGTTGGCGCGAAACGCTTGAAGGCCATATTATTCTTCAGCTAACTGTCTGAAAAACATCTACTCCGTCATAAGACATTCTTCGTAAGTCGCGGGAGAATAACTGTCGGTGTCGGCGACTATATTGCAAGGCTTATTGTTGCGCGTGACAGCTTCTATAAGGTATCCTTTCGCATCGGCGTTCGACACTTTCATGTCCGAACACTTCGCGTCGTCGAAAGCCACCAGCGGCACTAGCGAACCTATCGTTCCGCTATACGCGTCGTGTCCCCTTCTATACTTCTCCTGAGCCACAACCGCGTCGAGCACAGCTCCAAGACATTCCATAAACACATGCTTTTCAACAGCAAGATCAAAATCCTCGATGCCAAGACTGTGAATCTTCCAGTAATCAGATTCCTTAACAAGTTTAATATGCCTTGTGTCCACTTGTTTTTTTGATTCAAACATGCCTGTTTCAGCGTTCATCGCGGAAAAGTTATATATCACTTTCACTTCTGCATCGCGTTCGGTCGCGTTGACAAGAAACGTTTTAAACCTGCCCACTCGTTTTGTGGCGTTAAAATCAGATATGAAATCAGCGGCCAGTTTTTCTGGGATTCTTGAGGAAAAATACTTCTCCGCGCCCGCAATGTCGTCAAACGCGAACGAAGAAAACAACCTGTCAACTATTTTATCCGGAGAAAGGTCTTCAGCGCCGGGGATCGGCGTCGTAGGTTTTGGCTGTGAGCATCCCGCGATCGTAAAAAGCGCGGCAAGCATAAAAATAATTCTTTTTGCTTTGTTTGACTTCATTTCGAATAGTTCCTCCATCGATAGTAATGATTAGCCACTGTAGATTAAAACCCTCCGCCAAGCCTTTCAACTATAAAACCGGGAAGCCCGGCGTCCTTCATTCTAGCTTGAGCGCGCTCAACCGGATAAGCGAACCTGTGAAAACGCAACGTGTGCCGAACATCATCCCATACGACAAAACACCCATCCGGCGTGCCGTCTCTCGGCTGTCCGATGCTGCCGACATTCACTATCACTTTCATGGTAGGTTCCAGTTTAACGTCTCCATCGCACTCGGCCTGCGGCCTGAATACGGGAGAGCCGTCTATTCCTTGAGTCCACAGACATGCTTTGTGTGTGTGACCGACGAAACAAATAAGTATGTCCTGCTCGTCCATTGAAACAAAAGCTCTTTCAGCATTGGACGCCGAGATCACATATTCATCTTTGTTCACCGGACTGCCATGAACAAGCAATGCCTTTCCCAACGACGAATCCATCCAGATAAAATCATTAAGACCGCGCAACCAATCCTTGTTTTCTTCCCGAAGTTCGTTTCTAGTCCAGAGTATGGCTCTTCGAGCGTCCGGGTTGAAACGGCCGGGATCCCGCCTTCCCAGAATGACATCATCGTGGTTTCCTGTTACGGAAGATATGTTGCGCTTGCGAACCAAGTCCACGCATTCATTAGGGCCTGCCCCATAACCCACAGTGTCGCCGAGGTTGTACATCCTCTCGTATTCCATTCCATCGACCAACTCCAGATAAGATTCAAGAGCGTCGATGTTGCCGTGTATGTCTGAAAAAACAATTATCTTCATATATGAAAGCTGCGATTGTCCTTTTGTTTATCTAGTCCCGTTTCCTTGCGTTGTGGAAGGGGCTGTTCCACTGTTCATCCTCTCGATATCTCTCATGGGAGAATCTTCCCGGACCGAGGCGCCGCCAGAAGCTCCGCCCGGCCATTTATACTCCGGCGTCATCATAACTGCTCCGGGCGCGGGCGCTCCCCTTGAAGCGCCTATCAATTCGATTGCCTTCACATACAACTTCTGCTCTCTGTCTGCCAGTTCAAGCATTCCCAACGCCGCGTAAATCCTTTGAAGCTTCGCGTGCAGCAGATAGTCAAGAGATGACAAGCTGGACGCTTTTTGGAATTCCGCAAGCGCCTTTTCATGCTCTCCGGCTTCCATATATGCCAATCCCATCTGGAAGAATAGTTGCGGGTCTGTTGGAGCTGACTCTGTCGCTATCCTCAATTCCCTCAGCGCCTCGGTATATTTTTTCTGCTGTGCGTACATTCTGCCGATATCTATGTGATAGTACGGAGCTCCTTCCTTGTCGGTTTCGATTGCTTTGCGGTATTGCTCAATCGACTCCTCAATCTTCCCCATAACACGAAGCCTGTTGGCGAGTATCACCGGATGATACACGGTGATCATGTCCTTTTCTTCATATTCACGGAATCTCCTGTTGAACCACGCCACAAAGTCAGTCTTCCTTTTTTGAGTCAAAACCATGATTTTCGTTATCGCTCGCATTTGGTCGAAAAGAGGATCGCCTTCCGGCCTGATGTCTAGAACCTGTACGATATGAAGACCGAACTCAGTCTCGAAAGGCTCGGAAATCTCGCCTTTTTGCAGTCGGGAAACGACATCCCAGTATCTCGGAACTACTGATCTTTCATTGATATAGCCGATATATCCGCCGCCGGGCGAATTTGAAAAATCATGGCTGTATTGCTTCGCAAGCTCCTCGAAACTAGCCCCTGATTTTAGCTGTCTGTATATGTCCTGAGCGCGATCTATCGTTTTTCTTTTCGCAAAGTTGATCTCGGTGTCAGATGCGGTGTCATAAGTTAAAAGAATCTGCCTAACTTCCAGACGCGGCATGTATTTTTCTATCTCATCGTCGCTTACAGTGTAGCTGTCTTCTGGATACAACTTTCGCGAAAGCTTGTCCTCAAGTATTTCGACTTCAATCTCTTTGATGAATTCCTCTTCCGACCTGAACCCCATCACAGACCACAAATGAGTATATTTATCTTCAGGAGCAAGCTCTCTTTTGCCGTCGCCGGAACCGGGCTCGTATTCTTTTATCTCTTCTCCTGCGGGTTGTCCGAGCATTCGGTAAATCTGTTCCTTTTTTGCCTTTATATCTTCCGGCCCTATCTTTACGCCCTCTTCTTCCGCAAATCTCCTCAACATCGTGTCTTTCACCATTGATAGAAAAACTGACAGCATAATGTCCTGTTTATCCGCGGCGGACAATTTTCCTTGCGTTGTAAGCTGCCTCACAAGCCTTCTATTGATCGCGGTCTGAAACTGAAGATCGCTGATTTTAACGCCAGCGACATCCGCGACCACATTCGGCGTTCTTTCCACAGGTTCATGGCTGGTCATCCAATAAATAATAAAAAACGCTGATACGAACACCAGCGCCGCCATCAGTTGAAACCATCTTTTCTTCAATATATCAATCATAACGCTCCCATCCGGGGCTTTATTTACATTGCTATTTTATCATAACACCAACTTTTTCAACACGCCGCAAGCGAATTACTAGCATTCTTATCTATATTTCATCTAAAAATAATCAAAAATCAATGCCATAACAGTCTTTCTTCATATATAATCAAATATCTAATCGGGTGATGTCTCTAATGAAAAAGCATATACTTGATGTCGTTCAGACGATGGAACTGTTGGGTTTGGACTCTGCAGGGCTTTCACGCGCTGTCAGAAATGAAGGATTGCTCGCATTCCGTTTGGCCGGGGAAATTAAATTCAGGCATTCTGATGTTGAAGATTGGATAGGCAAGCAAGCAAAGAAAAACAGCGTCGCCGACGAAACGGACGAGGAACTTCTCCGGCTAATAGGTGTCTCAATTGAAAGTGTTGCAACGCGCGCCAAGAATCCGGGTTCACCGGTTGAATTTGACAAGTTAATCTCCGGTCATTCTATGCCGGAATTCACTGGAAATGTTTCAACCAAAGACCTTGAGAAATCGAAAGAATCTAAAACAACCGAATCGATCGACTCTGTGCTTAATGAAAAAAAACCTCCGAAACAGGACATTGATAACGACACAATTTCAAGTATTCCTATCATTGTAGATGAAATTGAATCATCAGATGATTCGATTCTGCTTTTTGACAGTTTTTCAATCAAGTTTGCGGTGTTTGACACAATGTTTTGCATTGCCCCTTCGATTAAACCGGATTCTGACGCTTTTAACATCCTTGAAAACACCACAAATGATCTAAATCTGAAGATAGCAGATTTTAATTTGTTGAAGAAACAACTCTGCCAATATCCGGGCAAATGGGTGAAGGTGGCAGACACATCCAATCCGTTCAGCGGCAGAGCTAAGGTTATCGTTTCAAATGACGGAATGACTGCTTATTTATTAATCAGCGCCATCGACGAGAATACGCACATCGCCCTAGCGGATATCGAGGAAGCTCTATCGGCGGAAGGCGTTGTCGAAGGCATTGACATGGACACGGCAAGGCATCTTGTCGAGAAAAAAGTATTCGGACAACTGGCTGTTATCGCTGTAGGAAAAAAACCGACTCCTGGAGAGGATGCGCGAATCGAATATAAATTCGACGTCGAAAAAACAATCTCTCCGAAAGCCATAGAATCGGGTCGAGTAGATTTTAAGAATCTTGATGGGATAACCAACGTCAAGACCGGAGATATTCTTGCCGTGAAATTCGAAGCCGGTCCGGGGTCTCCCGGTAAAGATGTCAGAGGCAGAATAATCGAAGCCCCTTCCGGCAAAGACATTTTAATGCTGCCCGGAGACAACGTCATCGTTTCAGAAGACGGATTAGAATTGTCGGCATCCGCCGACGGCAATGTGTTTGTGCGCGGCGGCAGAGTCAACGTCAACAATGTTTATGTTGTGCAGGGAGACGTGGATTATTCATGTGGAAATATAGATTTTTCCGGCGTTGTAATCGTAAGAGGCTCTATCAGAGAAGGCTTCAGCGTGTCGGCTGACTCCAGCGTTTTTATTAACGACGGCGTGGAAGGAGCCTCTGTTGAATCGAGAAACGCAGATATAACAATCAGGCTGGGTGTTCAAGGCCAGAATAAGGCCACATTGAAAGCCGCCGGAGATATTTCCGCGAAATATATAAACCAAGCGACTGTTGCGGCTGGAGGCGATGTTTCGACACAAGAAGCAATAATGTTGTCCAATGTCAAGGCGGGCGGTAGCATCAAAGCTCTAGGGGCAAAAGGTTGCATTATCGGCGGAAATCTGTCGGCCTGTAACACCATCGAAGCGGTATCTCTCGGTTCTGACTCGCACACAAAAACTTTCCTTACTCTCGAAATGACAGACGATGAAACAGCAATGCCTGTTCGGACTTCGTTAAACAGAAGAAAGAACTCTCTCGAATCAGAGGCGAAAAAACTGTCGGCAGAAATTGAGAGAATCAAGAAACGCATCGACAAGAGGAATCCTGAAAAAAAACTTATTCAATCAGCGGCTGAACTCACTAGGAAACTGAAATGTCTTGAAAAGGAAAAACAATCTATTTATGAAGATATTAATTATTTTAATTCTCGGTTTGGGATATCGGGCACAAGGTTTATAAGAGCAATGGATATGGTCTATCCCCAAGTAATTATCAACATAGAAGGAAATAAACACAGAATCGAAAACAACCAGAGACGCTCGACTTTTTGTTGCGACATTGAAGATGATCACGCCGTTATCTGCAGGGAAATCTGACAGAGGCGATTGACTGAGCATAACTCCTTCTCTTCATATTTCTTGCGATAAACATCATGTTCAAGTATCCTACATGATATCCGCCGCGATACAGCGGCATACAGACAAGGTATGCGGAAATGAAGAAAACTATAGTGCAGGAGTTTGATGCTCCGCTCAAAATCGTTCTTTCGGCAAGAGAAGGCAGATGGCTTGAAAAAGATAAAATCCCAGATCTCAAAAGCGCCGACGAGATACTTCGAAGAGAAGACGACAAGGTGATTTTTATAGAACGGGAATCTTCGGCTTCAAGCCATATCCCTGAGAGGCTACGCAAGTATGTGTCTCCTGAAATGCTCAAATGGACGGAACACAGCACGTGGCACAAAGACACCAACTTGCACGAATGGAGAGTAACACCCGCTAACTACGGAGGTTTTCTCGACGCGCGCGGAAAGACCCGCTACGAGGAAATCGCGACAGGAAATCGACCTCGTTCGCGCCGGACGCTAGAAATCACGCTTAATGTTAAAGTTCCCGTTCTTGGCTCTATCGCCGAGAATATGATTTTTGTGGCGTTTAAAAAGAATTTTGACAAGGATTTTGAAGCAATGAATGAGCGCGCCATGAATATAATGCGAAAACTTAGTAATGATTTACTTGGATAAAAAAAACACCTTATGGAGGGTTATATGGAAAAGTCAGAACTTGCCGCAAAAGTCAAAGAAGCGTGTTACTTAACAGGCAATTTCATACTTAGTTCAGGAAAGCGAAGCAACTATTATCTGGATAAATACAGGTTTTCAACGCACCCTGAACTTTTAGGCGCGGTGGCCGAGGAAATAGCGAAACGAGTTCCTCCGGGAGTCAACAGGTTGGCCGGTCCGGAGCTTGGCGCAGTGCCTATCGCAGCCGCCGTCTCTCTCAAAACCGGAATTCCGTATGTAATTGTTAAAAAAGACCAGAAAGATTATGGAACGAAGAGGCCGATAGAAGGAATACTCGAACAGGGTGACAATGTTTTTCTCATTGAAGACATAATTACCACGGCGACGCAGTGCATCAGAGCTGCTAAGAGACTAGTCTCTGAAGGCGCGATTGTGACAAAAATCATCGGCGTCATAGACCGTCAGGAAGGCGGAGCGGAGAATATTGCAGAAGCCGGGTTCGATTACGAGCCGTTATTCACTAAGGAAGAACTCGGCATCTGACATTTCTCGATATCAAACTTTTTTAATCGTTTAATGTCAACTTCGTCGTTCTTTGTTCATAATTGTTATAAGACAGGCATGATTGAAGGCGGATTGGAGAAACCATGTTCAAACCTGAATGCAGAGCAACAGCAATAGGGAGTTTTCCGCACGCAACCGCTGGGTCGGCTATGAAATGCGTCAAAGATAATCTTGTGGACGTTCCCGTCTGGCCACAACTTCCCAACTACAGTTACTATGAAAGCATATGTCCGCAATACAGTGAAGGACTTCCGGGCGTCATCATCGACGTGAACGCCAGAACAATAAGAATTCTAACCGGCGAAGACCTGCTCGGAAGAGTTGAGAATTTCTATGAGAAATATTTGTCGGGCGACACCTCATTTTTCGCAATATCCAACGAATATGCAGAAGGACTTTATGAGTTTTTGAATGACGCCGACATAAAAAACTCGGAATATTGGGCGGTCAAAGGGCATACCGTCGGACCGGTGACGTGGGGCCTGACTGTGACAGATGAAAACAAACGAGCCTCTTTCCATAACGACCATCTGAAAGACTGCGTTGTCAAATGCATGGCAAGGAAGTCTGAATGGCAGATAATGAAATTAAAAGAGATCAACCCGAGGGTGATAATATTTCTCGACGAGCCATACTTGCAGTCAATCGGTTCGGCCGCAGTCGCGCTGCGTCCTGAAGAAGTGGCTGAAAAACTTGATGAAGTGTTTGAAGCGATCATCGGCGCCGGGGCGGTTCCGGGTATCCATATCTGCGGCAACAGCGATTGGGGGCTTATCTCAAAAACCAAGACCCAGATTATCAATTTCGACGCTTACGAATTCGGATCATCGATTTCTCTTTATCCAAAGGAAATCAGCGAATTTATCGAACGCGGCGGCGTTATAGCATGGGGCGTAGTTCCAACATCTATGAAAGTGGAAGAGGAAACACGAGATACTCTAATCGCGAAATTTAACGAGGGCATCCAATCTCTAGAAAAGCACGGCATTACAAGAGACCGTCTTCTTGAGCAAGCAATGATCACTCCAAGTTGCGGTGTAGGCTCTCTGCCCCTCGGAACAGCCGAGCGAGCTATCTCCCTAACTGCCGAAGTTTCCGGAGCTTTGCGTGGAAAATAATGAATATATTTTTTTATCTTAGACATTTTTCATCATTATTGTTCACAATTTCCATGATATTCTCCGTGTTCGCCATTCCGAAATATTCGCATTGCGCGACTTCTAACGAATCAAGACTCAGCGTTAAAAAAAGCGGCTTTTCACCGCAATGCGACAATGGCGATATTTTAGAGATCAAGCCTTATGAGAAGAACGCCGATGCCAGCGTAGTCTCTCATGATGTTGTTTATTGCAGCGACGGACTAAAAGTGAAGGGCAAGATGTTTGCGCCGGCAACAGCGGAGCATGGCGGCTCGCCTCTTCCGGCTGTCGTGTTCAATCATGGCGGGGTGAGCGGAATTCCGGCTCCTTTCGTGACCAGAAGCAAACAGCTTGCGAAAGAAGGATATGTCGTGTTCGCGCCTAGCTACAGAGGCGAGGACGGCTCTGAAGGGGAAATCGAAGTCGCCGCCGGAGAAGTTAACGACGCCCTAGCTGCTGTTGTTTTGTTGCGCGGGTTATCATACGTGGACGCGACTAGAATCGCTATGGCAGGAACCAGCCACGGAGGCATAATAACTCTACTGGCGGCGCAAAGGGACGATACTCTCTCTGCCGCCGTTTGCGCATACGGGGTATCCGACACATACACATGGTATAAGTATCTCGTCGATAATGGATATGATGTTTCCGATGAGCTTTCAATTAAGGTGTACGGTTCTGGACCGGAAGACAACCCCGAAGCTTTTCGCCGTCGCGCGCCCGCACTCGACGCTCATCTTTTTCAAACGCCGATACTGCTTCTTTATGGAGAAAAAGATTCTATTGTCCCCGTATCTCAAGGCAAGGAACTTGCGACGGCATTAGATAAACACAAAAAAGAATACGAGCTTCACATAATTCCGGACGCCGAGCATGGTTTTTTATTTTTCATGGACCCCAACAGAAGGAGCGGAGTAGAGTTATCTCTGAGTGCCCGCGCTTGGGATATTATGCTTGATTTTTTGAAACGCAAACTTAGATGACCGCATTCCCGGCATCGATCGCCGTCAGCGAAAGAAATGTCTAGTTCAACATCACAATTCGTTCTGGAAACAAGAAGCTCCGCACAAGCCGAAAACGGGTTTCAGCGACGGCGTGATTTAAGGCAAATATGAAAAATAACAATGACGACTTAACTCTTTCAAGCTCGCCGAGAAAATTGGCTTTCCCGTCAGGCATTACGACGTCTATGGATAACGTATATAATGTTAAAATGTATAAGTTGGATTTCGCTGAATATGTTGGTAGCTCTTTTATTTCAGGCGTAGAATATTCTATTTTATTGTCAGGTTGACTATGAAATAATAATCGCGACATCGCACGAATAGCACATAATATAAAACGTGTGAGCGAGACGGAAGAGACATGAACGATTCAGAAGAGCCGCGCCAAGGCGTTTATTCGAAAAAGATATCCCGAAACGCTGTTTACAATTTGCTCGGTTCAGCGTTTACCATGCTTGTCACTTTTGCTGCGATGCCTTTTATCGTTCATCGCCTCGGCGCGTCCAGCTTCGGAGTTCTAACGCTTGCCTTGACCATAGCCGGTTACTTCACCATTCTCGATCTTGGATTGGGAACGGCAATAATTAAATTTCTATCTGAAAAAAAGAACGATTCAAATGATGAATTTAAAGAAAACCTTCTTGTGGGAACAGCTTTTCTTTTGAATTTGGCAGCGGGAGCCATCGGAGCAGTTTGTATATTGATAGCCGCGCCATTTATTGTATCCATATTTCGCCTCGAAGCGCAAAATTTTGCGGACGCCACGGCGGCTCTGAGAATATGCTCATTGATGTTTTTCATAAATATGTCTTCCGCAGTGTTCTTGGCGATTCCTCAAGCCAAACAACGTTTTGATATTCTTTCCGCGATCAGATCCGTCACTTATATGATTCAAACCGCCGGAATCGTAATTCTTCTTCAGCTTGGTTTCTCATTGACGTCTGTGGCATGGTGTTACGCGGCGTCTTCAGCATTTTTGATGATCGCCTTATATCTTGTTTCAAGAAAGCTTATGCTCGGAAAGGCCGACTTCATCCCGTTGTTTGACAAACAATCTTGCCGATTGTTATTGTCATTCGGTTACTATTCCACTGTGACAAAACTAGCGTCGATTCTATTAAACAATGTGGATAAACTGATAATCGGAGCGTTTCTAGGCGTAGAATCAGTCTCATACTACGCGGCTCCATTCTTGCTATCAAGCTGGATATACAAAATATCAACAATCGTCGGACCGGTAACGATGCCTGCGGCCAGCGAGCTTATTTCATTAGGAGACAAACAAAGGCTGAAGAGCCTATCGATACGAGGGACAAAATATATTCTGCTTTTTTGTGTTCCTCCGGCCGTGTTTTTAGCCGCCACATCTGAGCTTACGTTAAAAATCTGGATGGGCCCGGAATTTGCGTTGCATGGTTCCGCCGCTATGCTTCCGCTTGTAATCGGCGTTTTTTTTCAAGGAATCATCACTGTCCAATCAATGATAATAGTAGGAGCCGGCAAAATAAGGCTTTTGACGATAGCCACAACCATCGGTGGAGTTATCAGCGCTATTCTTTGTCTTGCGTTGACGAAACCATTTGGAATATGCGGCTCCGCGACCGCATTCGCTTTCGGAGCCACAGCCATTGCGATACCTGTTTTTATTCATGGATGCAGAATATCATGCGTCACAATAATGGAAATCATGCGCGCCGCTTTTTTGAAGCCGTTCATCGCTTCGATAATCAACTACTTTTTCTTGATCGCATTCAAACACATGGTTGGAAATATTATTGATTTAATTATCCTTGCAGCCGCGAGCATTGTCATTTACGCGGCATCCCTTTTGGCTCTAAAAGCGATAGGAAAAGATGATATCTCCGCTTTAAGAAACTTTTTTCCAAGAAATTGAAAAAACGACAAGAAGATTTATTTAGTTAATTTCTTAACGATTTCAGCGATTTTTGCGGCTTCGTCTCTACTGCGGTATTCCGGCCCTGCGAGCATGCACTTGGTGAGATGAAAAACAGCTCTCTGGCGGTCGGCCACTTCGCGGTATGCAAGGCCGAGATAATAGTTAGTGTCATAAGAATCAGGCCTCAAAGTATAGGCCTCATTCAAGAAATGAATTGCTCTGAAAAAATCTCCTGAATTATAAGCGAATTTCCCCTTGCTAAAAGCGTCGGCGGCGCGCATTTGAAGCTGCGCCGCTCTTGGATTAATCGTTTTCCCCGCTCGCAGATCTTTAAAAGTGGCCATTGCTCTCTCATACGCTTGAGAGCTTTCAGGAGGATACGATTCAAGAATCAAATATTCCCTTAAATTTGCCATTGCTTCTTCGTTTTTCTGAATGTAGGCTTGGCTCATGCCGAGATAATAGTATGAGAATTTTGAAGTCGGCTTGACGGAGATGATTCCAGCCATTGTTTTTTCAGTTTCGCGAAAGTCGCCGCGGGAAAATAACGATTTGCCCTGTTCAAAAGCTTTAGCAAGAGACCTGTCATCGGATGACAACTTGACGGAAGCGCCGAGAGCTTCTTTAGTTTCTTTGAGAATAGCGTCCGCGCGGTCAGGATTTCGAGCCATGCCCAGATTGGCGGCGGCGGCGACATGACCAGCGTCCATCGTCAGAACGAATGTCCACTCAGCCACGGCGCGTTCGACCTCGCCGACATTGTAAAGGCTCACGCCCAAGCTATTGTGAGCGTCGAGGTTCGTAGGCTCTATGAGCAGAGCGTTCTTGAATGCTTCGGCGGCTTTCTGATGGTTGCCAGCAGCCTGATAGGCATATCCTAGATTGAGGTGCAGATCCTGATTGACAGGATCAATGGCGATCGCTGATTCGAATCTCTCAATAGCGGCAGTGTAGTTTCCTCTGTCATAAAATTCCACGCCTTGATTGTTCAGCAAGGCGGCATCAAAAGCGCATAATGCGTTGGAACTAGCCACAATCGCCGCAAAAATTGCAAATAACAGCGCCGCAACGGTATTTCCTTTTATCATATTGTCACGCCCGCCTTCTTTAGTTGAACATAATTTCCCGGTTTGCCGCCTGTTATACTAATGATATGCTATTCACTCCTCCGGGCTTGAAGCGCTCCTATTATAATATACGCCTTGCCGCCGGGTAAAGCGCATAAGTGTCTTTTTTCCATTTCAATAGAAAAGCTGGCTTCCCCTACCCCCCTCGCGCCTGTCATATCGCCAATCCTCCCGCCACCATAAGCATCCCAGCTATGAAAAGCAGTATATACAATGCGATTTTCACATGATAAACATAACAAGTGTGGGTGTCATTCCCTATTCGCATGTTCCTGATTTCAATATAAGGCACAGGAGCGCGTCTGTACCAACCCGTGACTTCCACATTATTCCCGATGAAACGATCTGTTCTGAAAAGTCCGAAAAGCAGCTCGATTATGCGCAATGGTTGTCTATAATCCAAGAAGATATACCCAGTTTCATCGCGAAGCACTATATCCTCGGAAAATATCAAGCCGGGAATGCCCCTGCCGATAATCGTCCCTTTCAAAGACACGGGAACGGGTCTTACCGAGCTGACTTTGATTTTTTTTAACATTGTGGAGACATTCATCGGGGCGAAGCCTCTTGATCGGTACGAAAACGCCAATTTTATGGCGTAGCCGATTCCAAGGCCAAATAGGACCATTCCCGGAATTAGCGCTGAACCCGCAAAAGAACCCAGTAAAGCGCCGATCGCGGCTCCGGCGACCGGCGATGCCAATATCGCTAAATCCACTGCAAATTCATCCCAAAAGCTTTCCGGCCTTTTTTTATTAAACTGTATTGTCGGAACCTGACCATAAGCGCGCGATTGTTGTCCCAGCGCATTTATCCTTTTTGCTGGCAACGGGTGAGTGGAATGTATTTCATAGTACAAAGCCCAAGGGTTCCAAAGGTCCCACTGCATGGCGTTGCAAGCAGAATCGACATCCATCGAGCTGCCTCGCAGACTAGCGGCGGCCAATCCTCTAGCAGCGGCCGGATCGAATATTCCGAATGTTTTTGCCGACTCAAGCGCGGGCCGGCGGGTTGTTTTATTGTCGGCGTCTTTGTCTTTGGCTTGACCCGCCAAACCATAAGCGACTTTTACCAAAGCTATCGCCAATTCGTCCGGGGCTCCGGTAGCCTCGCCGCTGAATCTGTCAGCATAGTATTCTCGGACTCTCGACAGATGAAGCGCAATGTACTGGCTGATAATGTAAAGTAGATATGCGACGAAGGCAACAACAACCAGTTGCCCTCCCTTGCGGTTTCTTCCTCTGGTTGAAACCTCTAAAGCGAGTCTGTAAATGTAATAAAGAATGACCGGAACAACGCCAGCCATCGTCATAACGAGGATATCCCAATGCTTGGCATGCCCTAGTTCGTGAGCCACTACAGCCTTGACTTCTTTTTCATTTAGGATGTCGATAAGCCCTTGAGTCACCACAATCCGCGCGTTGTTTGGAGTATGTCCGTACGTAAACGCATTGGGAGCTCCGTCGCGAATAATTCCTATCCTAGGATATTTCATTTTGTTTTTTTTCACGACATCATCAATGAAGTCCCTCAGATACGACGGGAGACTCTCTGGTTCGACCCAGTCAAGAGACTGAATCCACCTCAACATGAGGTCCATTATGAATGGCGATGCAAGATATTGAATGAATATTGCGGCGACAGAAAATAAAACGGCCAAATGAACGCTGACGCCGGTCAACAATGTGACAAGAACAAGAGCGGCAAATAAGAGAGCATACAAGGAGAACAAAACAACTGACGAGCTTAACGCCAGATTGGGAAGCGGAGCTAGCAATTTGCGCGCTCCTATCGCCGCTCCTGAAGCTATTCTGGACGCGGACGAGACGCTCTTTGTTTTTTCGAGTTCCGCTGCCTGAGCGTAATCTTCCATTATGTCGCTGTATGGATCAAGATTCGAACCAAGCGAAGCGTTTAACGCGTGAAGCTCAAGACTGTCAAGCCACATGCCTTGACAGTCCGGGCATAAATCCAAAGCGGGGCTTATATTTTCAAACCGGCCGTTGCTCATAACTTTATCGGGGCATCTAAGGCATTTTATTCCGGGAGCTAATTTTCCAGTTAACCCTTTCTTTATCAGTTCCTGAAGTTTTTCTGGATTTCTGACAAAGAAAAATATCTCGCCTCCGTCCAGCCATACGCCATGACCATTGGGACAGACGTCAACTAATACAGAGTTCCTAGTCAGAACCTCTTTCAAAGGCGCGTCACATCTGGGACATTTCATAACGTCCTCCGCATTGCTGAATATCTTAGGGTATTATAACAGCGCGCTCATAACAAATAAAACTCTCTCGAAAGAAGACCTTGACCGACAACACAAAATATCAGGTTGTTTTTTCTCCCCTGACAAGAACGACTTTTCCTGTTCTTACAATTTCAAGAATGCCATAGCGCTTGAGCAACCGTTCGATGGCGTCGAGTTTTTCTTGCTGACCGATAACTTCGATAATCATGCTTTTTTCGCCGACATCCACAACCTGAGCGCGAAAGACGCTTATTATGGACAGAACTTCTTGACGTTGCGCCGGGCCTGCGGCTACTTTTATCAACACTAGTTCCCTTTCGACGGTTTCAACTCTCGTGAGATCGCTTACTCGAACCACGTCGATTAGCTTGTTCAGTTGTTTGGAAACTTGTTCGAGAATCCTGTCGTCTCCGCTTACCACTAAGCTTATGCGTGAAAGGTCGGGGTCCTGTGTGGTGCTGACCGCGAGGCTGTCGATATTAAATCCGCGCCTGCTGAAAAGAGAGGCCACTCGAGCAAGCACGCCGGGGCGGTTAGCAACCAGCGCGGTAAAAGTGTGTCTGTGCCAGTTATTTGTTGTATCCGACATTATTTCTCCTCGTAGAACTCTATCATGTCTCCAAGAGCCGCGCCCTTCGGCACCATAGGCATTACGTTCTCTTCGCTCTCAACTTTAAAATCTATAACCGTTGTCTTGCCATTTGATATAGCTTCATTTATGGCTGGCTCAACTTCGGATTTCTCGCGAACTGTTATGCCAACCGCGCCGAAAGCTTCAGCAACGCGGGCGAACTCAGGATTGCCTTCAAGACACGAGCATGAGTAACGCCCGCCGTAGAACATCTTCTGCCACTGCCTTACCATTCCAAGACAACCATTGTTCAACACCGCGACCTTGACCGGAAGCTTGTTGCAAACAGCCGTGGTCAACTCTTGAATGTTCATCATGAAGCTGCCATCCCCGGCAATATCTATTACCAATTCGTCAGGCGCGCCGAACTGCGCGCCTATCGCGGCGGGGAATCCATATCCCATTGTCCCCAGACCGCCTGATGATAAGAAACGTCGTGGTCGATCAATTTTATAATATTGCGACGCCCACATCTGATTCTGTCCTACTTCAGTGGTGATTATCGCTTCTCCGCGAGTCAATTCGTAAATCTTTTCCACAATATACTGCGGCAACAGTTTATTCGTTTCACGATCGTAACTAAGGGGATGCTCTATCCGCCATTGGTCAATCAATTTGAGCCATTCATTGGTCTTTGGAGGCGATTCGATGGAATCAATAATTGAACGTAGCACATTCTTGGAATCGCCCACAATCGGGATTGTGACCGGAACGATTTTTCCTATCTCGGCCGGGTCAATGTCGATATGGATTATTTTCGAGTTGACCGCGAACTTATCCAAGTTGCCTGTCACCCTGTCGTCGAACCTCACTCCGACGGCAATGATGAGGTCCGCGTTGGATATGGCGGTGTTAGCAGTCCATGTGCCGTGCATTCCCAGCATGCCGAGAGACAGAGGATTGGTCTCAGGGAAAGCCCCTTTGCCCATAAGCGTGTGAGCGACAGGACAATTCAGCTTGTTGGCTAACTCAAAAAGTTCTTCATGCGCGCCTGCGATAATGACGCCGCCGCCGACATATAGAAGCGGGCGTTTCGCTTTTTCAATTTCGTTCACAGCCGAACTAATCTGTTTCTTGTGACCGATGATTGTCGGTTTGTATCCCTTTAAATCAATTTCGTCATCGAGACGTTTTTTCTTGATTTCAGCGGTGGATATGTCAGCGGGAATATCTATGAGAACGGGTCCGGGCCTGCCTGTGGAAGCGATATAAAAAGCTTCTTTTATAATGCGAGGGAGATCGCCGGGGGATTTCACAAGATAGTTGTGTTTTGTTATAGGCATGGTTATGCCAGTGATATCAGCTTCCTGAAAAGAGTCTCTGCCGATTAGAAAAGTGTTGACCTGACCGCAAATAGCTACCATAGGAACAGAATCCATGTGAGCGTTAGCAAGGCCTGTGACCAAGTTCGTGGCGCCGGGGCCGGATGTCGAAATACACACGCCTACCTTGCCCGTTACGCGAGCGTAACCGTCCGCCGCGTGCGCCGCTCCTTGTTCATGACGTGTCAGCACAACTTTCAATCCGCTATCGTAAAGAGCGTCAAAAATCGGCAGAACCACGCCGCCGGGAATGCCGAATATGATCTCGACTCCCTGCGCTTTTAGACTTTCAATAAGAATCTGCGAACCAAGCATTATTTATACCTCGACAAATTCAACGCGCGGTGTGTTCTGTGTAGTCGTATGCGTTTCTGAGCATAAACCAGCAAAATATCGAGATCGCAAAAAGAGAAATAGGAATTAATCTTGCTTGTCCGGCAGGGACAAACAGCATCGTAGTCGCTGCAAATCCGAAGATCGCGCATGCTCCGAAAAGCGCTGTCACGGCTCCTTGCACGCTCAATCCCAAATAGCAAAGCCTGTGCGACGTGTGGTCTCTTCCGCCGTCGGTTATCTTCTTGCCGTGCGTCTTTCTCATTATCGTCACAAGCCCTGTGTCGAATATCAACAAACCGAGAACCACTCCGGGATACAAATGAGAAATTGCGCTTCCGTTTTCCATGAAAGAAAGGCCCAAAGCGGCCAGCACAAGTCCCATGAACATGCTTCCGGCGTCTCCGGAAAATATTGAAGCAGGATGGAAATTATGAAATAGAAATCCCATGCATGCGCCGGAAAACGCCGCCGCGACAATGGCTGTCTCGATTCTCCCGGTCAAAACCGCTCCTACAAAAAACGCGCCCCCGGCTATCGCCGCCGCGCCGCCAGCCAGACCATCTATGTTGTCAAGCAAATTCAAACAGTTGACAATCCCGGCTACCCATATCAAAGTCAAAGCAAAATCTATGAAAGCAACGCCTGTCATTTTTACTTTTAGGTCAACAGCGAACAAGAGCGCGGCTGCAATGAACTGAGATAAAAGCTTCAACCTAGGCGATAACGACTTGATGTCGTCAAACAAGCCTACCGCCGTAAGAAAAACAGCGGCTCCTATGACTGTTAAAAATTTAACAGATGGGTGAAACTTGGAAAATATCATTAAAACAATCACGAAAACCACGCATATCGCAATGCCGCCCATCAACGGAGTGCTTTCAAGATGGAACCTTCGGCGGGAAGGATAATCCATTACTCCCCATAATTCTGCCAGCTTGCCCAGCAAAGGCGTTATGAACAAAGCTAGAGCCGAAGAAGCTATGAACACAATCAAATATTGCGCGTTCCCTAAAGCAGACATCAGATTTTAACGATCCTAGCGCCTTTAGCAGGCTTCATACCGCTTGTCACATTCTTTGTGTCGACAATAAGCTTGGAATTTTTTACAATAAACGGAATGTTGAAAGCTTCATGATCCACAAGTATCACAACGCAGTCATATTGACGAAGTTTGACGGCTGAAATAGGTTCTGAGTGAATAGTGCCCATTCCGCTTGTCACGCAGAATAATTCGCTACCGTTTCCGACGCTTTTTATGTGTGGATCATTATAACTTACGATAGCTTCTTTTTTATACAGTTCCTCTATGACTTTCAAGGCCGGAGAATTGCGAGCGTCGTTGATATTTTTCTTAAAAGCGACTCCCATTGCGAGTATTTTTGCGCCTTTTATGCTCTTTCCCGCCTCGTTCAAGGCGTCCGCGATTTTTGAAACCACGTAGCGCGGCATGCTTAGATTGATCTCGGCCGCAAGCTCTATGAATTTGCTGTAAAAATCATATTCTCTCGCTTTCCATGAGAGATAATATGGATCCACCGGGATGCAATGCCCGCCGACGCCGGGTCCCGGATAGAATGGCATGAAACCAAAAGGCTTCGAAGAAGCAGCGTCTATTACCTCCCAGATGTCTATACCCATTCTGTCCGCTAAGAAAGTCAGCTCGTTTATTAGGGCGATATTTACGCTTCTGAAAATATTTTCCAGCAATTTAGTCATTTCCGCTATTCGAGTGGACGAAACTGTCACCACGAGATGCGAAGATATGACCTGAGAATAAAGCTCTTTAGCTAATGCCGTGCTTTTCTCGTCCGTTCCGCCAATAACCTTGGGAGTGTTCTTGATAGTGAATGTCCTATTGCCGGGATCCACTCTTTCAGGAGAAAACACTAGATGAAAGTCAGTCCCGCATTTCTTTCCGCCGCTCTCAAGAATCGGGAGCACAACCTCTTCAGTGGTTCCCGGATAAGTCGTGCTTTCAAGAATGATCATTTGACGTTTCTTCATATGCTTCAAAATAGTGTTGGAAGCGTCGATTATGTAAGAAACATCCGGCTCTTTGCATTTTGAGAAAGGTGTCGGCACACAAATAAAAACTATGTCCATCTCTTCCAGCGCAGAAAAGTCCGACGTCGCGCTCATAAAACCCTGTGACACAATCGCTTTGATGTCTTCAGAGCTTATATCTGAAATATAGCTTTTCGCTTCGTATATCGCCTTTATTTTTCTTGCGTCAGGGTCAATGCCGGTAACGGTAAATCCGGATCGGGCGAACTCGATGGCGAGAGGCAACCCGACATACCCTAGCCCCATTACAGCTATTTTTACATTTTTCTTCTTAATCCCGGCCAGAATCCCGTTAGAACTTGTAGTTTTCTTTCGCCCACTCAATGGTCTTGTTCAGCCCTTCCTCAAGCCGCGTCCGAGCCTCAAAGCCCAGCCGTTGTTTGGCTTTGTTTATGTCAGGCACGCGTCGCCGTGTGTCCTCGTAGCTCTCTCCGTATGCGTCCTCATAAGGCATATTGACTATTTTTGATTTTGAGCCTGTCAATTTTACGATTATCTCCGCGAGTTCGCCTATGCTCGTCTCGCTGTTGTTTCCAATATTGAAAACATCGCCGACAGCTTCGTCCTTTTCGCCAGTCAACAATGTTCCATTCACAGTGTCTTCTATATAGGTGAAGCATCGCGTTTGGGTTCCGTCCCCATGAACCGTGATATCTTGATTCTTCAAAGCTTGGCTAATGAACTTCGCCACAACGCTGCCGTATCCCCGCTCGTCAATTCTCGGTCCATACGAGTTGAAATATCTGACGATAGACACTGGCAATCCTTTGCTTTGATAAGCAAAACACAGATGTTCGTCAACTGCTTTAGCGGTCGAATATGACCACCTGTCAACCTTGGTCGAACCCAGAGTTCGTTCTGAGTCTTCTTGAAAAGGCACTTTTTCGGATTTGCCATACACTTCGGACGTCGATGCGAACAATACTCTTTTCCAATATCTGAAGGCCAAATCAAGAACAATTTCGGTCCCTTTCACATTGGTAAGAATCCCCGAAAGAGGATCGTCCACAATGTATTTCACGCCTACCGCAGCGGCTAAATGATATATCGCGTCGCAATCCTTTATTAATTCCTCCATCATTCTTTCGTTCATGATGGAGCTATTGAGAAAATGGAAATTCGGATTTCTCAGATTGTGTTCGATATTTTCAATTTTTCCTGTAGATAAATTGTCGACCGCTGTGACATGACAATCGTTATCAAGCATCCTATCGACAAGATGCGAGCCGATAACTCCGCAACCGCCTGTTACAAGCAATCTCTTCATCCGTCTTTGCGTCCCCAGTCATAAGGAATATCGTTGTCATGCGCCGCTACACGATGCTCGTCGGGATCGCCATATTCGTAAATTTCAGTCGGGATATTGATCAAAAAAGCAATCTCTTCACTGATACATTTCATTCCGTGAAGCACTCCCGGCGGAATGGTTATCAGCATTGGATTCAATTCTCCCATGAAAAACTCGTTGATTTCGCCTTTAGTCGATGAATTCTCCCTCATATCGTACAAAACTACTTTCATCATGCCTTTCACGACAATGAAATGATCGGTCTGAATTTTGTGATAATGCCACCCTTTAACTACTCCGGGATATGCTGCCGTGAGGTAAGCTTGGCCGAACTTTTGGAAAAAAGGGTCGTCCGCCCTTAACATTTCCATAAGAAATCCGCGTTCGTCTGGAATAACACGGAGTTTTTTTACGTTCACACCTTCTATCATTTGACTTTAGACTCCTTTTTCCGCCCTTTCGTCAAATAATTATTATAAATACTAAATTGGCAATACACAATAACCAGTTCCTTATTAGCGGTCAAAATTGAATTTATAACTGATTACAAGCGGCTTTTGACGTTATCCTTGACAAGCTTGTATTCGATGCTGTCAACCAGAGCTTTCCATGACGCCTGTATCACATTCTCATCTACTCCTACGGTTCCCCATACATCCGCGCCGTCGCGCGAAACGATCAGAACGCGCACGGCGGCTGCAGTTCCATCGCGTTCGTCAAGCACCCGTACTTTATAATCGGTGAGACGCATTTCCTTCAATGATGGATAAAATGGCTCTATTGCTTTTCTCAACGCATTGTCCAAAGCATTCACGGGGCCGTCCCCTTCCCCAACGGTCAGTTCCTCGCCGGCCCCTACTCTCACTTTTATCGTTGCCTCAGAAAAAATTTCCCTTCCTCTTCTTTTATCCACGACAACCCTGAAGCCTCCCAACTCGAAATAGCTGGTGTTTCGTCCGAGTTTCCTCAAAGCCAACAGGGCGAAAGAGCCTTCGGCTGCTTCAAACTGATAACCGCAATACTCAAGTTCCTTTAACTCCTCTAGTATTTCAGAAACCGCTGTGGGATTGTTTTCAAGGTTGATTCCCAACCGACTGGCCACGTGAATAACATTTGCTTTGCCTGCCATTTCCGAGACGAGGGCGCGAGTATTGTTGCCCGTCAATTCCGGTAAAATATGTTCGTTGGAGCGCCTGATTTTTCGCACGCCGTCGATATGAAGCCCAGCTTTGTGAGCAAACGCGCTCTTTCCCACATAAGGCAGCTTGTTTCCAAGAGGTTGATTCCCGAGTTCACTCACGAAATTTGCCAATTCCGTTAATTTCCTCAGGTTTCTCTCATTCGCGCACAATTTGTTCATTTTAAGAGTTAAATTGGGAATGACTGTGCATAGGTTGGCGTTTCCACATCTTTCTCCAAGCCCGTTAATTGTGCCTTGAACATGCGTAGCCCCAGATTCTACCGCCGTAAGAGTAACCGCCACAGCCAATCCTGAGTCGTTGTGCGCGTGAATGCCGATTGGAACTCTGGCGACCGCAACCGCTTCCGCTGTCGCGTCTGCCACAAGGTTCAACATTGAGCCGCCATTAGTGTCGCAAAGAACAATCCTGTCCGCTCCGGCCTCGGAGGCCGCCTTCAGAGTGTCTAGCGTATAACCCTTATTTTCGGCGTATCCGTCATAAAAATGCTCTGCGTAGAAAATCACAATTATGCCACGCTTCTTTAGATATCCTATAGTGTCGGCGATCATCTCAATATTTTGCTTGAGGATGATCTTCAAAACATGGTTAACATGCAGGTCCCAGCTTTTTCCGACAATGCAAACAACAGGAGCCTCGGATTTGACAAGGCTCTGTATGCCTGTGTCGCGAGCGCATGTGGCATCTTTCCTTCTAGTGCTGCCGAACGCTGAAAGTTTAGAGTTTTTCAGCCCCATTTTCGCGGCTTTAATAAAAAACTCCTTGTCTTTCCTGTTAGAGCCGGGAAATCCGCCTTCGATGAAATCAACTCCGAAATCATCAAGTCTTTCGGCGATTCTCAATTTGTCTTCGAGAGTGTAAGAGACGCCTTCAGTCTGAGCGCCGTCGCGCAATGTTGTGTCGTATATTTCGATTTTATCGCCCAAAATCTTTTTTAAGTTGTTTATGGTCGAGATCGCTTTCATAATTACGGTTGAACTTTCTCTCTCCAATAGTCGAGCAAGTCTTTCATCGTTTTTTCAAATGGTATAGTCGGGTTCCAACCGGTTTTTCCATTCAGTTTGGAATAGTCGCCCAACAACACAGGGACATCTGACGGGCGCAATCTGGCGGGGTCAGTTTCAATTTTTACTTCAACGGACGACATCGACAGAAGCATATCCAGCATGTCGCCGACCCTGACCGTCCTGTTTGTGGCGATGTTATAGACGTCTCCGGGATCTCCAAGATCAAGAATATCGACGTACGCTCTCACTGTGTCGCGAACATCTGTGAAATCTCTTTTTGCGTCGAGGTTGCCGACGCTGATGACGGGAGGTTGGAGTCCCGTCTCAATAGACGCTATCTGTTTGGCGAAGGAAGAAGTCACAAAAATCTCCCCCCGCCTCGGCCCGGTGTGGTTGAAAGCGCGCGTGCGAAACGCCAATGTGCCGTAGCTTTTGTAATACTGATACCCCATCATGTCCTGAGTGACTTTGCTTACCGCATACGGGCTTAGAGGCCGCAACGGGTTTGTCTCTTTTATGGGAAGCTCATTTTCGTGCACAAGCCCGTATTCCTCGCTTGAACACGCAAGCTGCACTTTCACATTGTCAAGTTTCAAGTCTTTCAAAGACTCGAAAATGTTCAGTTGGCCGATAATATTATTCGTCAGAGTGTCAGCGGGAGAAATCCAAGAGGTGGGAACGAAGCTCTGGGCCGCCAGATGGAAAATCCGGTCAGGTCTCACCGCGGCTATAGTCTGCCTTACAGCGACGTTGTCCCTCAATTCGCACTCGATGAGTTTTATGTTCCTTTGAGTCTCAGCGGAAAGGTTTGTCAGAGGACTGCGCGGTCTGGAGGTTCCTATCACTTCCACGTTCCGAGCAAGCAACAGTTCAGCCAAATGACTGCCGGCAAAACCGGTTATGCCGGTGATTAGCGCTTTCACTTGCAGGCTCCTCCTTGAAAGTGGATTTACAGATGAGACACTGAAAGAAGTCTCAACGCGGCTTATTTGACAAGCTCTTCCGCCGCTGTTTCAGCAGATGTTGTCTTGGCCAGATACAGCTTGGCGCAACGGCCGGCCGCTTCTCTGACACGACCGATCATGTTCTGCCTTTCGCTTACGCTTATCGCGTTTCTCGCGTCGAGCAGGTTGAAAAGATGCGAGCACTTCAGAACCTGATCGTAAGCGGGAAGCGGCAAACCCACCTGCGTCAATCGCGAAGCTTCGGCCTCGCACAAATCGAACGTCTTGAACAATCCATCCACCGACGCTTCAACAAAGTTGTACCTTGAGTATTGCTTCTCGTTCTCCAAATAGATATCTCCGTATGTTAACCCGTTGGTCCACTCCAGATCATATACACTGTCGACGCCCTGAATGTACATGCAAATACGCTCTAATCCGTAAGTGATTTCAAGGCTGACCGAAGACAGGTCTATGCCGCCTACCTGTTGAAAATATGTGAATTGGGTAATCTCATTGCCATCCAGCCAGACTTCCCATCCCAATCCCCATGCTCCAAGCGTCGGAGATTCCCAATCGTCCTCCACGAAGCGTATGTCATGTTCCTTCATGGGTATCCCGACTGCGTCCAAACTTTTAAGATATATTTCCTGAGAGTCCTCAGGCGAAGGCTTCAGAATCACCTGATACTGGAAATAGTGCTGAAGGCGCATTGGATTTTCGCCATAACGTCCGTCGGCGGGCCTTCTGGAGGGTTGAACATAAGCCACCTTCCATGGATCGGGTCCCAACGATTTTAAAAATGTAAAAGGATGCATTGTTCCGGCCCCGACCTCTATATCGTAAGGCTGGGCAATAACACAACCATAATCGGACCAAAACTTCTGCAACCTAAAAATCAACTCCTGAAATGTCGTCTTTTTCATGAAAATCAATATAGCAGCGGGGTATCGGGGCGTCAAGATTCCATATTTTTATAGCTGTTATTTATATTTCATGGATATCTCAAACATCCAATGAAAAAATACAAACATATAAAAAGCATTTTTTATATACGTCACGCTCAACGCGATAGAGCAGTCACCTCATATAGATAAATTGGAGAACCATCGAGTAAGTACATAGACATCATCTCAAATCTTCCAGCGGCTCCCATGTCAAAATTGAAACACCCTCTTTTCAATTGCGGCAAACTGCGCGGCGATGTCTTGTGTCTTGTTCTAATCGCATAATCACTGTCTTCAAGATATTTGTTTTGTTCGATCACTATTTCAGAAATCTTTTCGAATCGCGCTTCTCCATACAGTTGCTCGCCGACCCTACTCAATCCGCTTTGTTTGCCGACCCAGTAAACCTTTCCATTTGACCCAGCCCATTCAAATATGTCTCTCTTAAATGCGTTAACCTTTTCAGACAATAGCATTCTCCCATACAACCGATGTCTGTCTTCCTCCAGCAGAGTAGCGTCCGCGACTTTCCAATTTCCAATAACATCCAGATGCTGTGCGACCACCTCATCGGCGACAACGACAGAACCATGCGGAGCATTCTCCTCCACCATTCTCGAAATCTCCGCCAAAGCGTTCTGTCTGTGTTTTAGAACATTTAACGAATATTTCGCCTGCGGCAATCCCCACGCCGCCGAAAGCGCAATTATTGTTGCCGCTAGAACGATTCCCTGCGCCCTGCGTCCGCCGCTCAGATCCTTAAACATCCATACTCCCGCCAGAGACAACAAAGGATAAGCATGCAGAAAATATCTTGTTACTTCTGGAAATGTGTGGATTACATATGATATTTGTAGCAACGATACTGGCAAAATTAGCGCGGCCAGCAGCGCTCCCTCTTTCCACGTTTCACGGCGAGCGCACAACCACACGATACCCAACGCGCCCGGCGCAAATATAAATCCAGAGCCTTCACCAAATATTTTTTGAACATATCCGAGCGAATACAGCGCAAAGTGTTCCAAAGAGAATATTTTTTCAACATTTTGGTTAAGGATAGAATATCCAGTTTTCCAAAAAGCTCCGTACGCAGCTTGGTTCCACACACAAAACGCTAGAATCGGAATCGCGGCTCCAGCCGCGAAAGCCGTCGGACATCGCCACCACTGTTTTTCATCCAAACTCTTCGCCATCACATATAAAAATATCGGCGGTCCAAGAAGACATTCCGGCAACCTTATCGCCGGGATGCATCCAGCGCAGAAACCCGCCGCATACATTAATATTAAATATCGTCTGTTTCTCCATCCCGCTGTAATAAGAGCTAGCGAAGTTAGCAGAAAAAACAGAACTACAATATGAGAGTAATTAAAATGAACATGTTGATTAAAAACCGGATTCAAGGCAAACAGGGCAAGCGAAGCAAGCGCCCAAGTCGAACCAATCCATGCGCGGCAAAAAACGAAGAAAGCTATAAGCGCCAATGCGGCCATTGCCGGGTTAACCCAGTACACCGCTTTCGCCCCTAACGTTGCGCGCGTCGCGGCCAGTATTGCAGGAAATCCCACAGGCCATATATTGTCATATCTATCGCTTTCCGTGTTCCGCATCCATGTATAACCTGTGAACTGCGCGCGGGACTCAATAAGTTCATAATTTCTTCCTTCTGTCGCTAAAAGTCGGCCCTGTTTGAAGTATCCATGTGAATCAAGAGTAGAAGTCGCCGGGCGAAAGAAAGTCGCAAGCACAATAAAGTGCAACAAAATTATAGCTACTGCCGCCGCTACGCAAAATTTGTCAGTCCTTAAACTCGTCTGAGACGCAAGTTTTCTTTTTTCGGTTTTGTTCTCTTTTGTTGTGCTTGCTTTTATTTCTGTCTTAGCAACTTCTCTTGCGTCCGCGCTCTTTTTTATATTCTTATTTTTTTTCACTAAGTCCTCTAATCGAAGCCGACATTCGCATATCAAAAATACTTTCTGGCTTCCAGCGGGTCTGAATTGCTAAAAAATTCAAGGCTCTGAGAGCCGAGTTGCATAAAAGCCATTTCTGCCGTATATTTTATCTCAAAAGATATATCCAATAAAGTCTAGCGCCAGAAACAAAGTCCGCGCGGCGCGCTTGTTGCTGGAACGGCAACAAACAAAACATGCGCTTCATCCAGTTCATGGCACACTACCAGCGCTGCATCAGATGTGACTTTTTAACCATGAAATTCCAACTTCAAACTGCCGTTGTGGCCTACTCTCAGGCTTTCCCCCTCTGATGTTGCCATTATTATGGCCCTTGAATGAGAATTCTTACTGTATTCATGGGCTATTTTATTATTTCCCACACAGGATTTAGTTGTTTGATATTGGAAATGCGGGTTAATAAGCTATATTGACGGGTATGACTTCAACTAAATTAACACCGTTTTTCACTTGTGCAGAAATCAACATTCGTGTGATAATGTGACAATCTGGAGGCTAAAAACCATGACAAATAATTTGGGCAAGATAGACCATATCGGAATAGCGGTAAAAAGCATTGATGAAAAACTTGCCTTCTACAACGAATTGTTGGGGCTAGTGTATGAAGGTTCAGAAGAGATTGCAGCGCAAAAGGTAAAAACAGCGTTCCTCAAAGTCGGGGAATCAAATCTGGAATTGCTTGAGCCTACTTCTCCGGATAGCGCGGTGGCAAAGTTCTTGGAATCACGAGGAGAGGGAATTCATCACATTGCGCTTGCAGTTAACAACATTGAGCAGAAAATCGAGGATTTAATCCAAAAGGGAGTCAGAATGATTGACGAAAAACCCCGCATTGGAGCGCACAATAAAAAAATAGCGTTTATTCATCCTAAATCAACCGGCGGAATACTGCTTGAGATCTGCGAGAAACAGTGATGAAAAATTACGCTGATATCTTTGACGCATGGAGGAATAGATGAAGTCTTACAAAATCAGCATTGATGTTAACGCAAAAGCTGAAGACGTGTTAGGACTTGTAACAACTGCGGAATGGGCGGAGAAAGAAGCGCGGGCGGACGGAGCGCTGTCCGCCAAAGCTAGAATCGAGAAGAAAGACGACAACTTCGTAACATTGGTTGTTGATAGAGAAGATCCGGGTCGAGGCCCCAAGGGAGTGAAAGACACAAAAAACCGAGAAAAAAGTGTCCTCACTTCAACTTGGGACATTAAAAATATGAACAGCAAGTGGAATGTCAGAACCATAGGAAAGGAAAAACTGGTCAAAGTGTGCGGCACATCCAAGATAGAGCCGCGCGGAGATAAATGCAGATACTATGATCAGGGTGAAGTTTCAATAAGCATACCAATTATCGGAGATATTGTGGCGAGAGCAGTTGTCTCGGACATCGAAAAAGCGTTTCCCGGCAAAAAAGGACTGATGGAAGAAAGTTTAAAAAGCAGAGCATAGAATAATGGCACAAATCATCGAGCACGATATCCTCGGCTCGACCAACAGGGAAGCAAAAAGGCTTGGGTTGGCCGGAGCCGAGAACGGGACAACTATAACAGCAGCCGAACAAACCGAAGGAAGGGGCCGGCTCGGACGAAGCTGGTTCTCGCCTCGGGGCGGTTTGTGGATGTCTGTTATTGTGAGATGCCAACCCGAACAGGACTTTTCTGTTCCTCATGTTATCGATCCAACGATTTCTCTGGCGGCAGGTGTTTCAGCCGCGAAAGCTCTGACAGAAATTTTCATGGAGCTGGGCCAACCGGATGTGGATGTCCGAATCGGATGGCCTAATGACATCCTTATTGAAAATCGCAAAATTGCGGGAGCGCTTGTGGAAGGCTGTTTAATTGAAAATAAGTCTCCGTTTGCGGTCGTAGGATTCGGAATAAATCTTAACAATAAGTCGTGTTCTTTTCCGGGCGAGCTTAAGAACACATCGACCTCTGTGTTTGATATAGCGCAGGCGGAATACCCGGTTAGAAAAGCCTGCGAAAAGCTTCTCGATATTTTGGATAAGACAATAAAACACATTCGAAATTACGGAATTGAAGACACTTTGAGCGAATGGCGGGCAAGATCAGCCGCGATAGGCCGAGAAGTCACTATTTTTCCACATGGCGAACCGCCATACAACGCCATCCCGCTTGATATCGACTCCACAGGCAGACTTATTGTTCAAATACCCACAGGCGAAACGCGATTGCTGAATTCCGAGGAAGTCACTATCGCAAGGAAAATGAACAGCGAGGTTCGAATATGAAGAGATATCCAGTGTCCGCAGAAAGAACTATCCAGATTGTTAAGCCGCAGAGAAACGTTGCCGGAATCGCTCTTGGAGTGGCGCTTTTCGCCATGCTGACTGCGGTCGGCGCATACGTGAGAATCCCATTGCCTTTTACGCCTGTGCCAATAACGATGCAGGTAATGTTCGTGCTGTTATGCGGCGCTGCGCTTGGCCCGGTTTACGGAACAATGGCGCAAGCTTTGTATGTTTTTATCGGAATTCTCGGACTGCCAGCGTTTTCCGCGCTGGGAGGCGGGTTTTCATATTTTCTCGGGCCTACAGGCGGCTATATTTTCGGGTTTGTCGTCGCGCAAGTTGTCGTAGGCTCAATTATCTCAAAACGAGGCTCTGAAAACGCGTCATTTCTTCGCGTTTGCCTCGCGATGGCTGCGGGATTGGCTGTGATTCATCTGTTTGGCGCTCTTCATTTGAAAACATTTCTATCCGCTTCGTGGACGGTCACGCTCAGCGCCGGTTTCATTCCGTTTATATTCATTGACGCATTAAAAGCTGCTTCCGCAGTTTGCGCTTTTATGTTGTTTCGAGATAAACTCAGATATCTTTGTTCATGATGCAAGCTAGATTCGGATTTTAGCAGAAATTGTTGAGAGGCGCTTCCATTCCGGATATAATGCCGAATCAACAGTTCAATGAGTTGACCTTACGAAAGGAAACCCGATGAGCTATTGGCGGATGCCTTTAGACGCAGGACGACGGGAGATTGTTCTAGGCAAAGTGAACATCATCTCTCATCGCTGTAAGGGATGCCGCTATTGCATTGAATTCTGTCCGAGCAACACGCTTGCCGAATCAGAGGAATTTAATGAAAAAGGGTATCACCCTCCATATGTAAAATCCGACACAAAATGCGTCAATTGCAACTATTGCGAGACAATATGCCCGGAATTCGCAATATTTGTGACAGAACTTGAACCGAGAAACTTGATTCCTGAAGACGTGATAAAAACACAGCCCAGTTCTAGGAGAAGAAGCCGACGTGAGTAGCAAAGCCGTCAGAACCGGCGCTCATTTTATGAGCGGAGACGAAGCGTGCGCCGAAGGCGGCATGGCGGCCGGGTGCACATTTTTCGCCGGGTATCCAATCACGCCCGCTACCGAAGTGGCCGAAAGGATGTCGATTCGT
>Ga0351885_10047_pt1 | contig 61180 bp, 40 predicted proteins | sample TotcelFGM3001L13_FD_206771 | JGI IMG/M metagenome (GOLD analysis project Ga0351885, IMG submission 206771) | Enriched cells from coal bed in the Powder River Basin, Montana, United States - Total cells FGM rep3 HSBNCT.FGM.300.1.L13 ... | reverse complement strand
CGCACTTAAACCGAATCATCGACCGTCTGAAACAGAAGGATCCCAACGCGTACCCACGGGACGCTACAGCGGTTTCCTCCGAGGGGCAAGTCTCACACCATCAGAATGTGCTTGATCGGTTTGTGGATGAGCTCGCACTTCAGCACTGCCGGGCTGTTGGACAACTGAAGATTCGAATTACTCGCTGCCTGGGGTACACGTCCACCGATCACGCCGAGTTCGCCGACTGGCTGGCTGATGAACTCTCGCGGGGCAATACCGGGGATGCGTTGTTTGCGTGTGGCCAGTGTTTCCGAAAGCCCGCGCACGTTGCGATTCTCGCCGAGCGTTTCTTACGGGCTTTGTCCAGACAGCATGTTGGCAATCGGCAGGCTTGGCTGAAACCTCTGGCGGCAATACTTTGCTATCGCTCTGATGCAACCAAGGAAATCGGTTCGGATCGCTGCCTCGATATCACGAAGACTTGCCTCCAGCAAGTAATCCACGAATTACATCGAGGAAACGCGCAGTACATTTTCCGTTACGCCGCCTTGGTGATCGTGTTCATGCTGCGGCGGCGCGCCTACGACAACGGGTTCCTTGATCCGGACAGCGAACTGGCCGGTCGCATCAAAGACACCTTTCGGCGGGCAATCGAGGCGCATCGAAGCGGTCAGCTTCGTGTGATCGGCGGCGCGGTGGATCTGCCGCGAGCGCTCCAGCAGATGATTGATTACATCGACCGGCGCGGGATGGGCTCGATCTTGCTCGCAACCGCTGACGATTGACCAAGTTCCTGAAGCCCTTGGCTGGCGAAATGCCGCTGATTCGGGGAGGGCGGCTCGGTCTGCACTTGGAACTACCGCATGTCTCCGATGGTACGGCTTGCGCTCAGCCGAAAACCTCGTCGATGTTGTCGGACGTGAGTATCCGTTCGGCCCAGTTAAGTAGTTGCTCGCTACCGCACCCATCACCACCTTATTCAATATTGACCACGAATTCGCCGCTACGAGCGACACACACATTATCCTTGACGACAAAGCACTCGACCCAGTGCATCCCAGTGTATTTTGTACTCTCAGTCCGGCTTCGTCCGGCCTTGTTGCTGTCGTAGAAGTCGCCGCGTAGTTGCCCTGCACGTTGAGCTTCGTCGCCGGTGTTCACGACTTGCCAGAAGATCTTGTACGGCTTCGGGACGTTCGTGTGCGTTTGGAATTCCAGGTTTACGTTCTTCGGTAGTGGAGAGGAATTGTTGTGGAAAGCTATGGGGCGGAAACCATTCCGCATGTATCTCGCCGACACAGTTACTGTGTAACGTGAAGGGGCAATGTGCCAGCGGGGCGTCTCTCTGTGGGAAACGTCAAATCGCAAGAAATTCTTCGCGACCCGACCAAATGCCGAAATCGGTCTCTGGTAGGATCCGGGCAGGGGGCCACTGTAACTGGCCGCGACACGACTGCCAGCCGTGTCGCCAAACGCACCGCAAAGCAGACGCTCCAATTCCGTTGCCGACTGCGTATTGAGGAGACCGTCAATGTCCTCTTGGAGCCAATCCAACCAACGGAAGAACGCGTCAGGTTCCTTGCTGCCCTCGTCGTTCCACCTATCGGCGAAGTTCTCGCCCGGGTCAACGGGATTAACAATCACCCATTCCTCATTCTCGCACTTGATGATACCGGTATCCTGAAACCTCCGAATCTGGTCGAGGAATATCGCCAGTGTGTCGTAGACGGATGGCTGTTGCCGAAACGCGCTCGCTGCAAGTGTCGTGATGATCATAGAGATTGGCTTGTCGGATTCGTCCTGGCGCCCAGCGAACCGAACATCCCTGTGCCGCTTCAGTATCTGGATCGCCCGTTGTAGTGGCGTCCTGACGAGCTGGTCTGGCACATCTTCTACTTTGGCGAAGACCTTTCCGTGCTCCCGTTGGATCGTCGCCTTCTGGAGAATCGCTAGGCGATTGAAGGACGCGCGTTGCTGATTAGCAAACCAGTCGGCATATCCAGCAGGATTTGCCGGCCCCCAAATGTAGCTACTGGTCTGCTTACTTCTGTCAGTAAGTGCCACTGCTTGATCGCCGTAGATGGGATCAACTTGAGGTACGCGTAAAGGACGCGGCTTGCACGGCAAGACATCAAGATGGAAGCCGATGCTGTCTTCTTCGGCGTAAAGCAGTGTCCAGCATCGACGCCGCTCCGGGGCCAGCATCTTCCGGTATGTGCCATGACTCTTGAGACGATCGCCGACCGAGTGTTTCAGCGATCTAGGTGTATCAGCTTGCGAGGCGATACAACAGACAAGGTCTATGTCGTAGTCCGCCTCTTTGCCGTTTCGGATGGGCCGGACTACCGTACCAAGGCGGAAGGACCCTTGCGGGTAAATCAATGGGATTCGCGTGGCGTCAGGATAGTCGCCGCCTTCCAACCATTTCCCAACCGCCGTGTAGCGTTCCACCGCTTGGGTGTATTTGCTTGGCGGAATGTCGAGTTCTTCCGCCATTCGTTGGAGCAACGTATCAACGATCAAGATTCGGTTGTCATTCATCCGTGCCATTTTTCACTCCGGTTGTTGAACTCTGATCGTCGGGACAAACCCACCCGTCTTCCGATTCTGGTCGTAAACGACGAACGGCAAGTCAGCCTTGGGCATCCACACCCGGCCGATCTCGATTGCGCAGGCCACCGGCACCGCTGGAAAAACATGGAGTTGGGCGTCTTCGCCGTGTTGCGCTTTCATATCGTTGAATGCGCGTCGGAGGATCTCCCTGAATTGCCTGAGTTGCCCTCTGCCTTGAAGAAAGTCGTTGTGCGGCGACGCATGCGTGACGTGCCAGATGGCAATGTCGTCGCCGAGTACATCGGTCACTCGTTGAAATCCGACGTCTGCGCTCAAGGAAAGGACCAAAGCGACCTTGCTGCTCGCCGGGTTTCCGGTGGTTGCAACTGTGAAAGCGAAGTCAGATGGTTCGGCCTGCCACTTCCAGGTGGCCGGTTCCCTGTGAAGCTGATAGACGTCCGCAGTCGGGATGTCCGAGATTTCCGCGCCGAGTGCGACAAGCAGTGGGATCGGCGCGAAACCGAACACGCACAAATGCATGATCTGGCCTGACACGATCGCCGGTCGAACGTACCGATCCATCTGTCGTCTCAGGTGCTCACGTTCGATTTCCCAGTAGGCGGGTTCGGCGTCCGTGTAACTACTGTTTTTCAGCCCGAGTGAGAACGGCTGTGCGGAAGCCGGATACCTATCTGGCACCATCGCCAGAGAAGCCTTCGAGTATGAAAGTGGAGAATCGTGCTCCCCGACTTTGGCCCCATACATCAGAATGTGGGATTGTCGGTCCTCTTGGATCTCGGTCAACAGTTCGATGCGAGCCTCGTGGTCGACCTTCATCTTTGTCAGCAACTCGACGGGATGGCCTTGAACGTCTACTTTGTCGATCAGGCGATGGTGGGCATCACACATCAGCATCAGATTGCTGATGGCCGACTTCAGTTGTTCCGATAACACCTTGTCGCCGCGGGGCCCGGTGGGCTTGTCCGAGACAATGTGGGCAATATACGAGCTATTGAACTCGAACTTCGTCAGATCGTCTCGATACAGCGGACGGTTGCAGCCGGCGTACTGGCAACGTCCAGCGGCCTTGCCCCAAAGGCAATGTCGAATTGGGTCGGGAATGTAGCTTACTGACAAGACCGAGGTCCTTTCGAATGCTTGGTCACGCGGCGTTGTGGATGATTCATTTGCGATCTACAGAAAGCAAAGCCCGTGCCAATTCCAGATGGTCCGTTATTTTGTCGCAAGACCACGGTATTCCAGTCTCTCCCAGGCTTTGATCCAAACGAGGGCACAAGATGTCTTGCAGGGCCGCAAGAATCGTTGTGAATCGAGGGCGATTTGGTGACAGCACACGCGCACAAAAAAACGGCCCGTTCGTGTCACGGGCCGCTAACGCCGGAGCTGTGCTTGGCTAGGTCGATTCGGGCATGGGAAACCACTTGGTCAGATCTAGTTCGCCAATGTAGACGTACCGCCAGTCGTAGCCCTCCTGAATTGGGGCGAAGATTGAGCGGAATTCGTTCACGTAGAATCTGCCGCCGCTGTAGCCTTTGTGATCGCGGATCTTGGCAGCGACTTCGGCGGCAGCCGGTGGACCAATCACCTTACTGAGCTTCACACGTTTCTCGACATTCGGACGAGGCGAGAAGCTGTAGTAGATGTCGCTCCCGCCTGCGGCAAGGACGTAGGGGATACCGGGATGCGGTCCTGTCCACTCGTCACCGGGGCTCAAAGGGCTCCCATCCCAGCCGATCGGCTCGCCGCTGAGCGTCTTCCCCTCAAACTCGAACCGAAGTGGCCGATCGTAAACGCCAGCCAGGTAATAATGGCTCGATCCAATCACCGGCACGATGACCTGTCGGTACTCGTTGATGTAGAACGACCCCATCGGTCCATTGCCATGAGCGACCTTGACGGCGTTGACCAAGGCAACCAGTTCCGGGTGCTCCTCTGTGGTTGCCCGCCAGATTTCGTCGTCGGGCGTCTCATAGATCATGCCGATCTTGTTTTGTTTCACGCTGTACTTGGCGTCCTTGGAGACGCTGCGTGGGCAATTCCCTGCAAATCTTGGATATTCAGGCACGTCCGTCCTCCTTCGGAAACCATGTATTGATGTTGATTCTCCCAACATAGAAGGGCTGCCACGATTCCTCAGGTGTCCATTGGGCCTCGACGGGGCACTTCGTCAGCACGACACCGCATGGATTGACGATGAATCGGACCGCGCCAGTTCGGCGAATACCACGCAGAGCATGAATGAGTCCTCGATCCTGTTGTCTTGGGTAGATGGACTGGCCCCCTTCGTCATCCACGCAGTAGTAGTAGATTTGACTACGCCGATTCAAGTTGAAGGGAAAGCCAACGTAGGGCAGCTTCCAGGGATCGCCAGGTTGGAGGTAATCGCAGCACCCCAAATCAATGGGTTCGTCTTCGTCAAACGGGTTCTCAAACAGAAGCTGATCTTGCAATTCGCCGGCGAGGTACCGTCTTCCTGAACCATCACTCGCCGGCACCAGCACTTGACCATACTCGTTGATCATGAACGACCCGCCACCACTGCCGCCAGACTTCCGCTTGGCGCGTTCAACGGCATTAGCAAGGTGCGCCGCAGCATCGCATTGGCAGGCTGCACAGGTCGCAGTTCCCTCCTCCGTCTCCCAATAAATGACCGGCCACATGCGGCCCCCCAGGTACGTCAGGTGGAAAACGCTGCTGTCCCCAGGTATCCGGGAATACCGCCCATACCAAGGGCGTGGTTCAAAACTGTGAAATGCGTTGGCTTTCACCTTCATCAGTTGCCACCTCCATCGTCTCGGTCAGGAAACTCCAAGCCACTGTTCAACACGCAGATGAAAAAGACCTTCCCGGCTTCTCGGTACAGGGCATGTCTTGCCTCGTTCAGCTCGATCTTGCTGATGGCTTTTCCAGCATGATGCAATTCACGGACCAAATCAACCAGTTTGTCCGCATCGGCGCCTTTTTCAGCGTCCTTCGCGCGGGTTCTACCCCTTGCGTAAACTTCACCGCCTTTCACCTTCCTACTCAGAACGCCTCCAGATTTCCGCTTGAATCGCACGCCGTCGTCTGCAATGGGCAAATCCGCGAACGGATACTCGTCGCCAAGTTTGGCCGTCTTCACCCACTCTGACAGATCCAACCGGGATGCGTCTGGAGTCGCTGTCGCATATTCGAAACGCAAGGGATTTTCTAACTGCATAACAAATCTTGTTTCCCAGTCGTCTTTGACCGCCACTCGGACAAGCACGAACCGCTGCTTGGGCGTGACCTTGAACTTGCCAGCCCCGCCCTTGGCCTCGATGACTGCTTCGGCCAGTTCGCGTGTATCTACCGCGTACTGATCGTCGCTATTGCGGACGTTTCGCTGGTTGTCGCAACTCAGCTCCATTCCTTCGTACTGGCCTGGATAGACACAACCCGACTCAAGCGACGACAGGTCAATTTGCATCTCCGAAGGAAGGGGCGTTTTGGGTGGTCCCTCCTGTTGGATCGGTTGGTCCTTGACGTTCCACAGAAAGTAGCAGTTCTGCTCGACTCCAGTCGTTTCATCCCAGTTGACTTTGCCGTAAATGTGTTCTTCGCTGCTGTCCTGAGCGTAAAGGACGTAAATGCAGGATGTCTTCTCTTCGCCGCTCTTGCTGCGGTGGCGACGAAGAACACGCCCGAGACTCTGAATGCGTTGTCGTACGGAACCTGAGGAAGCGACGATAATCCCTACGTCGACGGCCGGCACGTTGAAGCCTTCGATCAACGATCGTGCGGAAACAATGATCTTTGCCACACCGCGACGAAACAGATCAAGCCCGGTCTCTCGGATCGAACCGGGCAGTTCGCTATGCTCAGCGATAACCGGGAAACCTAGTTCGCGCAGGCGGACGTAGAGATGCATCACCTGGTTGATGCTCTCGTGGAATAGAATTACACGAGAATCCTCGTTGATGCCAAACTCCCATTCGATCAGTTTCTGCACTGCATCATGGCGCGATTGCATGTGATTTAGGAGTTCACGCCGCTTGGATGTGTCGGAGACGAATCGCATGGCAATCGCCCCCATCTCGCCCTTGTTGCGTGCTGCAACGTTTCGCGCCCACGAAAAGAAATCAGGGCCGGAGGAACGAGAGTCGCGATGGCTCCGAAGTTTCGACATCGAATCCGTAATGGAACGCGAAAGAGCCTCGTACCGTGTCCGCTCGGCTTGCGTCATTGGCAGGGCCAGATGGTTGATCGTGAACTTGGGAACCAATCCTTCCCGCAAGGCGTCGGCAAGATTGAATTCGTAAATGATGGGGCCGACTTCCTTCCCCAGGAGCGACTCGTTGTACCCCGCATCGTCATCATCTTCGCGTTCGGGTGTGGCAGACAGCCCCAATGACCAGCGTCGCGTTGTCTTGAAGACCTGAGACATCTCTTTCGCGCCGGCCCGATGACATTCGTCGGCAACCAACATCAGGTTCCGACCCACCTTGGACTTCTTGACAATCCGCGGAAGCTGTCGACATGCGGAAGCCAGCACGGTGATCAGGATGCGTCGACCGTCTTCAAAGTCGTCCTTGTAATTGTCGCCAAGGCGACCGATGGCCTCTTTCGGCAGATTGCCATGTTCGAGGAGCGCATCGTACCATTGGTGCATCAAGACGATTGTTGGGACCACGATGGCCACCCGCAACTCACTGTCTTTCGTGTTTTGCACGCACTCGGCGATGGCCAGGGCAAGGAGCGTCTTTCCGCCACCGGTCACCACCTTGACGGTGCCATGTCCCTGGTTCTGAAACCAGTTGGCGATACACTTCTCTTGCCATTCATACGGCTTGATTCCGCGCGTCAACTGCCATTTCTCGGGCAGCACACTGGGCGGCGTCACCACTTCTTCGGTGGGGACATCTTCGTCGATGAACCGCTTCCGGCCCGTGGTGGCCATCCACTCCAACAGTCGTAGCTGGTGCAGCATCAACTGGTCTGGTGAATGAAACGGAATTTCGAACTCTCTCTTGTCGTCTGTCATCTGGATCAACCACTCTTCGCTAAACGCGTTATTCCCCGGTCATCAGCCTGGTCAGGCTATTTGCCTCCTCCTCCGCACCCTCGATCTGGCGCAGCCGATTAAGGCATTCATTTGCTTTCTCCATCCGCCCCTGGATCGCGCGAATTCGCCCCAGGTGGAACAGGGCTGTCGGTTCGTACTGGTCCAACATCAGGGCCTCATTGTAGTACTGTCCCGCAGGCTCGATTCTGCCAAGTTCCTCATACGCTTTGCCGATCTTTGCCGCGATCAGCGCCGATGGGTGCTCATCGTAGAGCGACTGCAAGACCTCGATTGACTTGCGTAGCTTAGCGTCACTGGCCTCCAATGCAAGCGACACACCGTAGCGATACCGATACCAATGATGTTCCGGCCATGTCTCCGCAAGGCGTTCAAAGTGTGCCACCGCCTGCTCATACCGCTTCAGACGAACGTTGACTTCCCCCAACCCCTCGATTGCATCACGTTTCTCATCGTCCGATGAGCCGTGTTGTTCCATCCAGCGCAATGCACGTGCGTAGGCGTTCAATGCTGTTTGGTAATTCCCGACGCGCCGTAACGCTTCTCCATAGACGAGCAGGACGCGTGGAGACGTTGACATCCGTTGCATCCCGCTTTCCAGACGCGTCATGGCATCATCGACCTTGCCTTCGCTCAGCAGACGAAGGGCAAACGCGAGCAGCTCGTCGACGGCTGCCGGAACCTGGACGTGCTCGGGGCGCGGAACCTGCAAGACCTTGGGAGATGCCTTCGCTTGGTCAATCAGCGACTCGAGGTCCGCCAGCAATTCACAACCCGTTTGGTAACGTTTCTCGGGTTTCCGCTCCAGGCACTTGCTGACGATGCCATCCAATTCGGGTGGGATGGAGCTGTTCAAATCGCGTGCGCGTGGGAATGGCACTTGTTGAAGGCACTCGGGCCAGGTGCTACGAGGGAAGCGGCCCGTCAAGATCCGGTAAGCGATGACTCCGGCTGCGTAAATGTCGCTGGCAATACAGCGTTTTCCCGGATCGGTTTCACCTTTGCCGAGAATCTCGGGCGCCCAGTAGGGAAATGCGCCGTTCCCATTGGTGTCGACGAACTTCGCTTCCAGGGGCTTGCTAAGTCCGAAATCAATGAGTTTCGCCCCCTGTTCGGGGTCAACCAAAATGTTGTCCAACTTCAGGTCGCCGTGGCCGATGGGTGGCACGCTTCGGTGCATGTGAGCCAGCGCCTCGGCAAGATCGCGCAGCCAGCCCAGGACCTCCTGCTGAGAGTACGGAACGGGCGCGTCTGACGTTCCTAGAATGGCGTCCAGGCTCTGGCCAGGCACGTACTCCATCCACATCATGGGCAGGCCATCGATACGTCCACAACCGAACACCTTCACTAGCCGATCGCAGCCAAACTTCTGCGCCAGTGCTGCCTCGCGAAACAGGAGCTTGTTCCCGCTGTGCACGTCCTTAAAAATCTTCAAGGCCACGGTTGGTGGAAGTTCGCCCGTTTCATCCTTGACCACTTCCGCCTTCCAGACGTAGCCGAAGGAACCATCGCCGAGTAGGTCGACCAGTCGAAACCGCTCGCCAATCACAACGCCACGGGAGATGTCAGCCAGTTTCACAGCTTCACCTCCAGCAGGCGGATGTTGTCCTTGGACTTTCCAAAGATGGCGTGGGCGAGCAAGAACGTTGCCTCAGTCCCAACACCACAGATCATCTTTCCCTTCGATGAGCGGAATCCGTCGTAGGCCACGGCCCGAGCCGCGGAATTGCCCGCCAAGTCCGTCCCGGCGAAGGTCCAGGGAACCAAGAGCAAGGCTTCAGGGTGCCGATCGAGCGCCTGGTAGCTCAGCATCAGGTTCTTCGCCTTGTCGACCAGCTTGGCCTGCTGCCCCGCCTCGAAACGCTCGAATTCGCCGATCACCTTGACCCGCTGATCCGCCTTGGACCACCACACAAAATCCGGGCGGACGAACGAACTGCCGACGCGGATCGGATACTCCGTCGTGGCCCAGAACCCCAGATGCCGGCCCAATGCTGCCAGGTAATTGAAACCCAGCGAATGAACGCTCACGCTTTCATCGCGGACACCCCAATTGGTGAGCATAGGAAACTCGGCGCGCGCAAACTCCAGCGTCGCGAATTCGCGACTGAGGGCATCTCGGATTTGCGCAGCGGTCATGGTCATAGATGAAGGCTATTCCTGAAGATCGTCTTGTGCGCTACAGCTTGCGTTTGTTGTCATTGATGTACTTGGCCAGCCTTCCTGCCTTCTCTTCGATCTCAAGCCGTTGGGAGGGCGGCCGGTCTTTCGCGTACTCGGTGAAGACGTTGATCAAGTCGAATACTGTGGCCTTGTCTCGGAAACCTGACTCGAAGATTCGTCGAGAGTGCTCACCACCGAAGTAATCTGGTATCCGGGCCGCGATCTTCGCGTCGTGTTCGATTCTCAGCTTTGTCTTGTCCTCGGTTGTCGCATCGGGCAGATAATTCAGTTGCAGGCGGTCCCCGTCACATATCGTCCGTCTTGTCGCCGGAAGCACATCGAACAGCAGTTGATTGACTTCACGGTTTGACACCAATCTCTTCGGCTCAAATGGCATCGCGCCGAGTGTTTCCAACATTTCAGTCAATCTGTCGAGCTTCCGAACGAGTTCTTCAAAACGATGCCTCAAGCGTTTGTTGAACGTATTTCGGTTGCCGCTGTGATGAATTCTACTAACAGACTCTCCAGCCGGAACCATCATGCCGTTTGCGCAAGCGAGCCTGTAAAGGAAATAGTTTGCACGGACAGAAGACGTACCCACCATGCTGTTGTGGAACTCCAGACCCAGTGTCGTCTTGTCTACGCCGGTACCACCGTAGCCCGTAATCTCGCCGTGTCGCGTAGTCGAACAGAAGCGAATAGTCAACTCGGTGTTCACGACATAGGCTTCTCGGAACTCGGAAGGCTCCTGCTGCTTGATCGAATCAAGGAACTCCTGGATGTCCGCCAAAAACTGTGCATTGTCGTAACTGACATACGACTTCGAGACTGTCCCAATCACCGTCATCGAGCGATCGTCGATTACGAATTCGGCTTCTGCGACCCTACCGCGAACCTCCTGCTGGTGCAGCAGATCGTTCACTACCGCGGTAGCGAGTCCCGGTGACTCCAGCTTCGTTAGTTGGTCGAAGCGAAAACCGATTATCTGGCATAGGGCGCGCATACCACGTTCATTGAAACGAAGCATCGTATCGCCATCCCCTAGATACTCATCATCCATAAACTCTGCACCGCTTTCCAAAACACCATCAATTGGGACGCGTTCGAGATGATCGCTGGTCTCGGTAATCCACTCTTCCACCTCCGCCAAATAGTCAAATCTGGTTTGCGGTACTTTCTCGGTAGTAAGAGGCATAGAGATTGTCCAAGAGTACGTGATAGTATGGTGCCAAACGACAGTCTATGACGGCATCTTTCCCGGTCCCCATTCGTCCAAGATCTTCGGTGATTCGCCGCCGTGTTTCAGGGCCTTGTAGCCGACGCGAACGAGCAAAGGAGCGGGGATTGAGCGGCCGGAAATCAATGCTTCGCCGGTCGATAGCGCGGGTAGCTCCTCGATGTCTGCCTTGCTGAGTTGCTCGGTCGCCTTGCGGATGAATGTCTGATCGTCGGGGTTCTTGATCCGCATGGTAATCAGCGTGTTGCACTGGCTGGTGACGTCGGGATCGAGTTTGCTGGGGCGTTGGCTGATAACGGCAAAGCCGACGCCGAATTTTCGGCCTTCGCCGGCGATACGCTTGATGATCGAGCGGCTGATAGACTGGCCGCCAGCCGGGGCGAAGCTGTGGCCTTCCTCGTAGACCACGAAGCAAGGCCGGGTCGGATCGGTCTTGTCCGTGGCGGCCGAGAGGATCTCGCTGGACATCAGCGCGACGATGATTTGACGGGCATCATCCGATAACCCCTGGAGATCCACGATCACTAGTCGCCCGACGCCTTGGCCGCGACGGCCGACCAATTCTTTAATGTCAGTCGGGTGGTTGCACGCGGATGTAAAGAACGCCTTCGCTTCGTTCAGAACCTGGCGCAAGCGGATTCCGGCGATTGCCGCGCTGCGGGCCCCAAGAGCCTTCTGTTCCTCCGGGCTGAGATTCAGATCGGGATCGTTGCGAACCTCGTCCAGCCGATGCGACAGCAGTTCCAGCAATGTGCTTACGTCCCGCGGCGGATTCTTCTCGTCCTTCCGCCATTTACGGATCGCCGCGTCCAGGACGCGAGATTGAGGCTCGGTCAGTCCCGGCAGGATCTCCCCGAGGCTGTCGACATCGAAATGGTCAAATTGCAGGGCCAGTCGATGGTTGCTGCCGGCGTACTTCTTATCAAAGCCGTCATCCTGGGGCGTGTAGACCGTGATGCCGCCGCCATGCGATTGCAGCGTCTGCAAGTTCTGAATGATCTCGGGCAACGCCTGCTTGTCGCGAGGGTCGTCCACGTCGTCAATCTCAGGATTGGTTCGCATCGTGCCACCCTCGAAGGCGCGTCCGTATTCGCCGTGCGGGTCGAATACAATGACGGTCCCGTTCATCTGGCCGACCAGACGCTCGATGATGCGGCCCACGGTGTACGACTTGCCCGAGCCGGTCATCGCCAGCACAGCCAGATGCTCGGTCGCCAGCGTGTTCACGTCCAGGTAGATCGGCACTGCCTCGGCCCCCCGTTCGTAACCGACCAGGTTGCCGATGTGGATCGAGGTTTCCTCGCTGAACTGGTAGAACTTCCGCAGGAAGGCGTAATCGACCCCGAACACCTTCGATCCGGGATCGAGCGGACGGCGAGGCATGCGGATCTCACCGGTGGTCGCGTCCTTGAAGCCGATCAGCTCGACCGTGGCATACAGCGTCTCGCCACTTACGCGCGAACCAGGCAGGACGTTGACATCCCCCACGCCTTCGCCCAGCGCTTCTGAAAACAGAATGTTGCTGCGTGAGATGCTGGTAATGCGGCCGAGGCAGTCGGTCTCATTCTCCCCCTTGCGCTCAGTGTGGGGAATGCGAACGAACTCGCCGCGACGAGCAGAGAAGGAGCCACGCAATGCAACCTTCAATGAAGTTGGGTTGCCGGTGTTCCCAATGAGTTTTCCGAGGTGTTCGTGAGGTGTTGTCATTTGTCTTGTCGTTCGTTTGGCTCTGGAAGTGGATTAGCTGCCAGCCATTCCTCTACTTGTTTTGTTTCTTCAAGCAACTGATCAGCGTCTAACGACCCCTCCACAACAGATTCGGCATCTCTGAGGATGCTGTCGTACAGCGCATCGACCTTGCGGCGGAGGAAGTTCAGCATCTTGACTCTTCGACCAATTGCTTCCTGTATTTCCTGGGGAGGCGTCGGAACCAAGTTAGATGCTGTTTCAGTCAGGTTCATGTTTATCTGAACTGCCCCGTTTGAAATCCTTTCCGTCTGCTTTCTCCCGTAGTAGCAATTCAGAAATGCAACGAGAAAATACGGATCAATTTTCCCCGTTGGCCGCATCCTGACAATTGCGGCATTTATTGAAGCCTCGTCGTATTGTTGGTCATCGAAGACGGCGGCTCTACCAACAGTGCCACGCACTGAAATGACAATGTCGCCCCGAAGTACCTTGTGCTTGTCTAGTTCCTTGTGCTTCTCCTGAGATATAAAGACGCAATCATCAAGATCAATGGTCGCGTCAGAAATATTTACTCCCCGAAGCACCGGCACTCCTGTGTCGGTGTAATCATCTGTGGAAACTGCCCATCCCCCTGGTCCGTCTTTCATCTTTGACACAAGGTTGCCAAGGACATCGTACGAATATGGGTTATCGCGCAGTTTACGCGTAACTGCGACCATGTCCGGTTGATAGTATTCAGCATCCAGACGAATCAGGTCCAGCTCTTCATTCTCGACGAAGTTCGTGTACATCACGCCTCCTCCCATCCAGCCAGCCACGCACGATCACGCAGCTCTTGCTGCATCGCGCTGAGTGCCTCGCGTTTGTAGAACTCCAGCAACCCCTGGCCGCCTTGTGTCTTCTTGATGATTTGCACTGCCTGCTGGGCATACCACAGCGGCAGCGGGACAGCCTGGCGGACATCGAAATAGGTGAGCGAAATCAGGTCCGACGCCAACTCGTCAATCGCCGCCGGGCCACCGCGGTCGTGCCAGTGGGCCGCGGAGCCAAGTGTCTCGACTTGAATCGGCTGCCCCCGCAATCCTGTCAGGTAGTGAAACGCGATCGTGCCTCGCTCGATGATCGACTGCGGGAAGGCCCGTTTGTCCCGCAGATCCTGTTCGCGATTGAAAGCAGCCGTCCGTTGATCAGGATTCAAGATTCCCGCCAGTAGCCGGTCGATGCCCACCGATAGCACTTGCGTCCATTCCTCCCGAATTAGACGTTCGACTTCACCCTCGATGGGATCTGGGGAAATCTGCTGGCCCTGGGCCTCGATCAGCCGCAGCAGGCTGCCGAATCGCCCCCTGGCCAACGTCACCACCCGCGGGCCGTCGTCTGCAAAGGGATAGCAGCGGTCGATGTGTTTCTCCCAGAATCCGTGCAACCGATCTCGCAGTTCCTGCACCTCGCGACGGAGATGGGCGTCGGTTTCCTCGTCGTCCAGCGCCTGGGCGTAAACGGCACGGCCCATGACCAGGGGAACGTCCAGCAGAATCAAGTCGGGCAGGGAATCAGCCGCGAAGATTTCCTCCAACAGATCGCAGACCAGGGCGTAAGTCTTCCACGACAGCCGGCGATCGGCTTCCAGTAGCGTCATGTCGCCCACGTCGAGCCGGCTATCCTGTCCGCCGTGAATGATGTCGGCACCGGCCGTCGTCATCGTATGGGACACAGCAGCGGCACCGTAGAGCAGTCCGCCGAAGGCATCGATTTGGCGATGTGCGACAGACAGACCAACGCTTTGACGACGTTTGTTGCGATCCACGTCAATCTTGCGAACAATACCGCCTTCCTTCAGGCGCGGAGCGATCCGGTCAATCGAACGAAGCTGTCGCGACAGCTTGCCCACCGTGCCCATCAGGCCAAGCTGGATTTGAGAGGCAATCTCTTGGTATAGGGGCGTCTTGTCTTCGTCGTTCACTCTATGCCTCCTTCTGCGAGTACGCGTCGCCCCTGTCTCAGGTATGCACCCCAGCCACATTGTCGCAACGCCTGCTCCAGTTCGACAAGTTCCTGTGGCGGCAATCGCGACAAAGTCGCCTCGATGGCGCCCGCAGGAACCTCAAAACCGATACGGTTTAACGTGTGGGATACCACGTCGAGACCGCGGTCACCGCTGTTCAAGACCACAGCCAGAACGACTGCCGGTGCATTCGCGTCATCGCCGACGAGCAAATCGGACACACTCGCAGCCATCGGGACGGTCGCCTGACCATCGCTGCTGGTTTGAGCCGGTGCCGATTCCGCCGCCCGTCTGATGATCTGTCCGAGCAACCAGCGTTGAGCGTCGACATCCACTCCAAACTTCTTGCTGGTAACTGCCGCCGTACACAGGACGATCCAGCCGGCCGCTTCATGCGCTCGGTACGCCAAAACGGTCACGCCCATCCCGGCCACGCTGCCCCATTGGGCCTTGTGCAGACTGCTATCAATCAGCGTCTGGCCAGCGACATTCACGCCGGTATCGTCATCCCATTGAAACGCGTCATATTCGCCCGGTTTCAGCCGAAGCGACGTCGGAGTCTGCAGTACCCGCCGAAGGTCGCCGCTCTTGAAGCGTGGCACGATCACGGTTGTCAGCCCGGATTCACCCCTCGCTTCCAGCAGTTTTCGCGCAGCGCCAGGCTCGTCGAATAACCACAACCCCACGATCAATGCGGGATCGGCCGTGGTCGACAGCGTGTCGAGATCGCACCAGACAACTTCATCACACAACCTGGGGAGGCCGGCGAGGTCCCGAAGCGATCTCTGTTCGTCGAGGGTCGCAATCCGCATCATATCAGTTTCAACTCCAATAGCTTCAGGCGTTTCAGCGGAGTCACATGCCTTTCATACTCACCGTCCCAGTCGATGGTTTCGCCCTTTAGCGACAACCTGCACAGCCCGATGTAATCGTCAAATGTCGTCTCGCCCGAGTTGGCAAAGTAGGTCTGACCTTCGCTCCGCATCTGTTCAACGAGTGCATTGAACAATGTCACCGTCTTGCCGTATGTTTCGGCCCGCTTGTCCGGCCAACGAAGCGGATCGCCTCCGGTAGCGCTGCGGATGCCGGCCGCGGCGCGAATCAAGGCACTGTGCGCGGACTGGTAGCTGACCTCTAAGGACTGGACCGCTTGAGCCTCCTTGCCCTGTAACCGGTCACGGAGATTACTCGGGGCGTTACGGATTTCGTCGACGTCCTCCTTCAGTCCCTTGACGAGGGTCAAGATCGCGTCGCCGCGGGCTTCGCGCCCTTCCGTGTTTTCGCGGATGCCACCATCGCAGATGTACTCATGCAGCTCCTCCAACTCGGCTTCCAAGTCGCCAATCTCCGCTTCCTGAATGACTTCCTCCGGCGCGTCTGCGAAGAAGGCCGTAATCGCAGCCAGACGGCTTTCCAGATCGCCGACCTCTGTTCGCAGTTGTTCCCATACACCGAGTAACTCGCGAAAACCGGCAACCAACTTGCCAGGCTGGGTCAATTCACTCTCCAGGGTGTCAACGCGTTCCAAGGCTTCCCGGAACTTGCCGTCACAGATCTTGTACCCCACTGTCATGATGGCGAACGAGCTGCCACCGGCCGTGACGGTCTTATTGGGTTTCTCGGCGCTGAAGTCGAGTTCCTGCCTGAAAGCCCCCAGCGGGCGGACGAGAGGTTGAAGCGGGAAGGCTTTCTGGTCCCTGTACTCGCCAGTCTTAACATCCGGGACGCGGCGTTCGACCTCGTCCATAATCGTGGTCATCTGCTTGATCAGCTCACGTCTTCGCTTGTCGAGCTCGGAGTAGAAGCCGTGCAAAATCTTCACACGTTTCCACAGCGGATAGGTGGGAGAACTCTGGTGCTTCTCGAAGTCGACCAGTACGTCTGGGCTGTACTTAAACAACCGATCGGATTCCGAATCGAACACGCTGCGCACGGCGTCCGTCACCTTGACAATCACCGCCAGCGACTTTCGCAGTCCTTGCTCGTACGCGGGCATACCGTCACTCGTCTCGCGGTTCAACTCGGCCCAGGACTTGCCCACAAAGTCGAGACGCAGATCGCCCAGTTCCTTGCCGGCTTCCTTCAATCGCTGCCGAGCCTCCTTGCCCCGAATGTCCAGAAGCCTCGCGCCTTCATCGTGGTGAATGCCTTTGATCGCATTGACGGCCGACTCGAAACGCGCATCGAGCCAATTCTCAGCCGCTTTGACCCCGCCATCCAAGAGGTGCGATGATACTTGCTTGAGCGTTTCGTCCGTGTTGTCCAGCAATCCAAGCTGGCACATGACTTCCGTCAAATGACGAACCACATCCCGCGCCTTGATGCCCTCGGGCAGATCGAACAAGAAGAAATTCTCCAACTCCGAACGCTTCCGCCCACCGTGGGAACACCGATCCATGACCGCGATGAAACAACGTGGTAATACTGCCTCATTCGCACCGTCCTCCGATGCAATCAGGTGCATGCGGGGAGCATCCGCGAATTTTGGTGCCGGATCGACCTGCCGCGCAACGAGTTTTTTGAAGTCTTCGCATTCCTTGTCATCCGCAAAGACGCCGCTCTCCTTCTGCGTCACCTGGTGATACGACTCGCCGGCCAGCATGGCCGCGTAGCCCTTGGCAAACGCCTGGATTTCGTCGGCTCCAACCTTCGAGCCGTAAAACAGCGGTGCAAGTACCAGTCCTTGCTGATCCAGGACTTCGATCCGCCAAGTTCGGAGCGACTGTTCCAAGTGCTGCCGAGCGGTCAGAATCTTCGAGTTGAAATGGCTGGTACGCAAGTCCTCGGCAGAAAATGCTTCGCCCATGAGCCCGAATCGCACAAGATCGCTGGCGACCTGACGTGTCAGGTTGTGAATCACAACAAAGGGTGCAACCTTCGGCGTCCCTCGGTCAATGCGTTCCCGCAAATCTTCGATTTGTTGATCCTGATCTTCAAGAACCAATACGATCGGTTGACACTGTTTACCGAGTTTCCCGATGGCCTGTTCGATTTCGTCCTCGTTCGATCCAGCTCCGTAAACGAGGATCGCCGATCCTTCAGGCCCCAGATTCAAGGGGCTGGACTTGGTCGTGATGGAAACTGCCGGCAGCGGACAGCCGCTGACGTTTCCGACCTCGACGGGCGCGCTTTCCACCTCCCAAGCATTTGCCAACCCTCGCAGAAGCCGTTGTTCTCGCCCTTTCGGCTCTTGAGAGACTTTCTCGAACGCCGCTATCAGCTTCGAGTTCTTTGTGCTGTCGCGCAGGAATCCCTCTTCACGGGTACGTCGATTATTGAGCCGATGGAACCGTTGAAGGAAAGTGAAACTCGGTGTCAAAAACAGCGATGGCTCACCCCTTTCGTTCGTCGCCTCGTACGCCGAGTCCATGAACAGGCCGTGGAGATATGGGGCGAATTGTGATGCTTGCTCAGCGTACGGCGAGAGGGCTGCCACCTGGGCAGTAAACTCGACTTCATCTTCGCTGACGAGCAAATGTTCCCGCCGCTCAGCGGATAACGCGATCTGCGAGTATGCCTTCAGTGAATCCATCACGTCCTTGACGTTGAAACGAGCCTCGCCTGGCAGGTAGACAATGGCCCCCGGCTCAGTCTTGAAACCGCAATTCACCAGATGGGTCGTGATCCGCACATCCTGCGGCGGCTTCACCTCGCGCAATCGGGCGAACAGTCGGACGTGGTCTGCCGTTGACAGTTTCAACAATGTATCGGCTCTTGTCGCATCCATCTCTCCCTCGCCGATCGGATGTGGCAACAGGCCGTACATCGCCTGTTCGACAAATGCCTTCTCAGCGCCGAGTTCAACGTCGTATGATCCGATCGCCTCCTTGCGGAAGACTCTGTCATCCGTCGCCGCAAACTGCCTCATCAACTCGTGCGTAGGAACGGCACTGCCTTGCTGCTTCCAGTGAAGACTGTGCATGATGACGTTGAACCAGCCGAAATTGCGATCTGCCGCAAAGAAGGCAGCTTCCTTAATCCACGCTGGGTAAGCTTCTAGTGTTCCCGATATATCGGGCCTTGCTGTCTTCAGGTAGGTGAAGAAGTCTTCAACATCGGCGAAAGCATTTGATCGAAGCGCATAACGAATTGTTCGCCGTTCGATCGCCCGAACCTGTTTAAGTAGATCTCCCACAGCACGCGAGCACAGCAGCAGAAAATTGACCTCTGGGAACTCCTGGCGTACCTCCTCCGACTTGATGACACGCGGTATGACCGTCAGCAAGCCCTGGTCCACGATTGCGCCGAGTTTACGTTCTTCCGTAGGAAGGCCATCCAATTCGACGTCGGTGATGTCCTCTATTTCGTCGATGACAATCAACAGATGGTTGATGCCGATCGTCTTGAGTACCTCCACGGCCGCGCGTGCCGCTTGATGCGGATCAGTCCTTTTGATCGCATTGGCAAGCTGGTTCCTGATCTTGTCAAATCCCTTTGGTTTCAGCGCATGATATAACCAATGGAGCAGACGATCTTGATTCCGGTGCAGCGGCCTCTCATGGTTCGTGCCTTGGTTACCGCCTGACGACTCGTCAGGAATTCTCGCCAGACGAGAAAGCGCTTCGACTGTCGCAGAGGGAATCCAATTGTCAGCGTTCAATTCATTCCGGAACTTGGTCGTGATTTGCCCGTATCGAGTGAAGATCGGTAGAATACCTTGCGCGAGGGCTGGCTCAAGAACACGCTGTCCTTTCCCTTCCACGACCCATTTCACTTCATCGTGGATCGCTTCAAGACACACTTCGTGCCCCACGCGACTCTTACCGACACCCCAACGGCCGTGGATGACGAAGAAGCTGCTGAGCTTGACGCCCGAATCAGCAAGACAGTCTTCCTCGATAAAACGACGGAGTTTGTCGAACAGTTCTTTCTGCCCAACGATTGGAAGTAGATCGTTCGGGTCCGCTTGCAGGATCGATACACCTTCCTTGATCCACGGATTCCTAGTCTTGCTGGTAGCCATGTATTTCCTCAACAAACTCGTAGTTTGATCAGTTGTTTGCCCGGGTCATCGTAAAGACCGACGCCGTGTCGGCTTTGACCGTAGTCCGATGCCTCGATAACGACGCGACCCTCTGATTCAAGTTGGGCAATCTCCCGATCAGGATTTTCAAAGCCCTGTGCTCGCAGCATATTTCGAAGTTCGGAAGCAACAATGAATCCGGTATCCACGCGCAGTCGCTCAGCAAAATGCGTTAGCCATTCGTAAAACGGCTTGTGGTGCCCTGTTTCTTTCCATCCGAAGTCCTCTGCAAGTGCCATGCCAAACACTTCGGCCGCAGTATCGTGATCCAACCAACAGCGATCGGCTTGGTGGCGGAGTACCCCTAGAAACTGGAGGACTTCGCACGCGCCACGAAGTGGCACCGACAGAGCGTGCAATGAAAACCGTTCTTTGGCCTGCCCAACAAACTCACAATCGTCAACGCCCTCCAGTAGCGGATGATCTCGCCAGCGTCCGAGCGCCCACCATGAATCAGCGTTCATCGCTTCGCGTAAGTTGTAGGATTCGTCTAGTCGGTCATTGAACGGGAGGAATCGACGACCATCTTCGAACTTGATTACGGCTCGGCGGATGGCACCGCCCCACCATCCATCGTCGGTAAAGTAGAGTGCAGCGCCCGGTTCGGACAGAAGCTTAACCAGGACCCTTGTTCGTGGCTCACGAAGCAGCAACAACCGTCCGAGCGTCTTCACCCACTCGGTTCCGCCGGGATCAATCTGGTACTGTTCGCCGAGCCTCTTTCCATGTTCGCTGACGCGATACCCACCCTTCGTCTTCTCCAACAGCCCGATGCCTCGCAGGACCAGGCGCGATCTCCTTGTTTCCAATCCGGGCAGGTTCTTCGACATGTTGTCCGCTGCTGAGTGGCCACTGTAGGTAAGCCGGTCTGTGTAGAACTCCTTTCCAAAGGCGCGGGTCGAAGCGTAGATTGCCTCCGGCCTCGCCTTAGCCATGATGGCTGGCCAGGTCTGAATGCGGGTGCTGTCGTACCACAACACCAACTGAGGTAATACAATCGAAACCATGTCGCTCACGCCGGACTCATCTCCTCGTCAGTGCCTGATGTCTTTTCCTTCCACAGCGTTTGTAGCACCTGATGTATCCGCTCACGAATGTCACGACCGCCGCGAATTACATCTTTCATCAGGGTCCCGGAATGAAGGCGATCTAAGACAAACGTCGTAATCGTTAATCGCCAACTGTGGGGTCGACCATCCACGATTCCTGCGGTGCTCATCAGATAGATCGCGCGAGACCATGGTTTCTGCTCTGCCTCATAGGGACTGGCGACCCCGAGAATTCCGACTTCATGAGCTATTCTCGGAATGATCTCATCAATCGACCCGATGACGAGAAAACCATCGACATCTGTCTCACTGGCAGATTTGGATTCCTCGCGCGGACGGTACAGCACCTTTGTTTCGGACCAATCCTCGGCCGTCTCCAGTTTGCGATTCTGAGGTAGAGCGAGTGCCAAGGTTTCTTCTCCAAGTTCCCGATCAAGCGCTTCGAGCAAGAGTAGTTGGAGAAGGAAGCCATACAGCGGATGAGCTGAGACAGTCTTAAGGGCCTTGTCGGCGTCCTGGGAATCCTGCCTCCGTTTGGCGGCCGTCGAAAGCACGCTGCTTCCGGGAAGCTGAAGCCACTCAGGCGCATCCATATCAGCCTCAGTAGGCCATCTCTCAACCTCCTGATCAACGGAGGGTGACACGATAAAGGGCTCGCAACTGGCTTCGTAAACGGACCACTGCGGCTCGCCCTTCGTCTGGGCGACGACGCGCGATTGCCTAGCGTTTCCGGAAATACCAAAGGGTATCTCGACTGGTTCTCCGACGAAACCGAGGTCTGCGCCAACCATCTCGATGACGCCAACGGCAAATGCTAGGATCGCTTCAGGCGAGCGGGCGATAACACGTACGGGCAGTCCAAGCTGCTGCATCGTCTCTAGGGCAACTGATTTGGTGGTCGGTAATGCAAGCCCTTCACCATCACGGGCGGCACGTATCAGCGACGCCAATAGACCATGATTTACCGCGGCGTCCGAAGATATATGCCAAGGCTGACTGGCTAACGGAACGTACAAGGCCAAAAGAAGGGGGAATAAATCGACTGGGGAACGGATGTCACCCCAAAGCTGTCGATCCCAGGCCGGAAACGCTTGGTCTTCATCGTCCATAATTTGCCGAAATGCGGATGTTTGTAGATCTCGAACTGCACATGAGGAGGTCTGGGAAACCCAAGTGAGCAACTGTAGTAGACGCGGCGCGACTGGTCGGCAAGGCCCGAACAGCAATTCCTCCAGACGTCTCCAGCGCTGCGACACCGCAACGGAATGGACAATGCTGCAAAGGCACAAGTCGACGTGCAATCGATACAGAGGATCACGGATGGCCACTCGCCGAATCAGGTCATGGCCATCGCGTGCCGGCAAGGCATGTTGAAGAAAATGCTGAGTTGGGTACATCCACTCGCCGTTCGTCGCCGAGGCAGCCACGCCGACCGAGGCCAAGTACGGTTGCCACGGCTCGGGCACCCGAGCACCACCCAAGGTCACAAGTCGATCGATGACTGAACCAAGTTGATAAATGTCCGGTGGTCTCGGCACTGTGGTTACTCCTGCACATTCACTGGACCAGACTTATACGATTCAACGATCTTCACCAGATCATTTTCCCCAGTAATCACCTCCTTGTTCTGCTTGACGTCGAAGCCCACATTGTCGGCGACCGCCATAAACACCGGCCCCTGCTCGTCTCCGGGTTGCTTCTTTTGTAGGTAGAGAAAGCTCGTCTTTGCGCCCGCACCGGACAGCCGAAATGTCACTGGGGGTAAGCTGACAACCGCCTTGACGATCGCCTTGCCGCCCACAAAGCGTCCCGTGGTCTCGTCCTTCTTGCCCATCAGATACTCGCGGACATAGCGGTCGCCCGAGTTACACAGGATGCCGTCCGGAAGAACGATCAACAAACGCCCGCCAGGCTTGAGAAGCTGAAGGCAACGGTCAATGAATAGCACCGCTGGATCAACACTGTTGACGGTCTTCCATCTGCCCTTGCTGTCCGGTTTTGCTCCAAGCGCAAGTCTGCTCCCTGCCATCGCTGGCTCACCGTCCTCGATATCGCTTTGGAAGAACTCAATCAGCTCGGGATTCTCAGTCGCCTTGATGCCACCCTTTTTGAAGGGTGGGTTAGTCAGGATCAGGTCATACGATTCAGGTGCAAATACGTCTGAGTTAAGCGAATTTTCAGTTCTGAACGCGCGAGCTCGTGGGTCACCGTGCAACGCCATGTTGATCCTGGCCAGCAACACCATGTTCGGCGAGCTATCGGCTCCGACAAATCCCTCAGCAAAGATGTCTCGCAACAATTCGGCCTGCTGCTCCTTTGACAGACCGAGCAGTTTCTGGACGTGCTTTCGCACCTCTCGCATACCGGTTACCAGGAAACCAGCGGAACCGCAGCAAAGGTCACAGACGCGAAAATTCGGTTTGCCCGTCCTGGGGTCACGGCGGGTGATCTTTCCAGAGTCTTCTTTGACGATGTCAAAGAAGGCAATTTGAACCATTGAATCGCGTACCTGCTGGGGTGTAAGGTAGATTCCCATTCCCCCTTTGCTCTCAAATTTTCCGCGAAGCATGACATCGAACGCGCGACCGAGAATATCATCCTCCAAGTTGGTGTCTTCGGGACTCATCAACTCATGGCGATTCAACATCGCCGCAACGCGGGCATACGTCGCAGGCTGATTGAACTTGATGTAGTCGTCTGGATCGAAGATGGGATCTCTGTGCCCAGCGTCGTCAGTCGCAGCATATTCCTCTAGCCCCTTTGCGGCATTAAACGCGCGTTTGATCGCCGCAACCGCGTCTGACTTATGCTTGTTGATGTACTCAGGTTGAAAAACTGTCTCGAACGGAGGGTCATCGCCCACGCGGAAGTCCCGGTGCCTCTCGAGATGCATCTTCAGGAAGATCAGCTTGCAGAGCTGAGCCGTCAAGTCATTAGAACCGTCAACGGGTTCTCGAGATGCGTAGACTTGTTCGTGCAACTCGTCGAATTCGTGCTGCAATTCCTTGAATCGTGCCGGATCAGCAGACACCGCCGTGCGCGCACGGCGTTTCTTTCCCTTCTTCTTTGTGAGCGCATCGGCAGACGGGATCTCACTTACCTGACACTCGTGGTCGGGGAGCCAGCTATACATATAGCCTTCCCCCGCCTTTCCCGAGATGGTGGCCCAGACGTAATCGGCCGGGCCATTCTCCACTACCGCCCCTAGCTGCACAGCCATCTCCTCATCCGCGGGGGAGACGGAGTCGAGATCTTCCGGAATATAGGCTACGATCACGGGACACTGGCCGACGTTGACAACTACGCACGGCTCGCTGTCGATGTCTTCAAGCTGGACGTTACGATACCCCATGGAGTTCTGAAGGGTCTCGACAACCTGTGCGGTTATCGCTTCACGCGTCACGGAACGCTTTTTGGCGGATTTCTTGGCCATAGTCGTCAGTAGTTCCTTTTGATCATCGCGTTCGGAAGAAGCTCGTACTTTGCATGCGATATTCCTAGTGCTTGCTTCAGTTCGTCTTCGTTCGGATGCTCATGTGCTGGAAGTCGCGCCAGCGCCGATGAAAGACGAAATATCTTTCTTCCCGTAGAGACGCTGTAATTCTCAATCTCCGCCAGAATCGATGCAGATCGGCCCGTCTGCGCCAGCTTCCATTTGCCAGCGTCGAATACAACTTCTGAAGAATAGCAAAGGAGCATCTCCATTGCCGCTGCCGACTCAGTGTCGGCGGCGACATCTGCGTGTTGCAAAAGACGCGAAATCGTAGCTCCACCGGTCTCCGCAAGCCCGGTCAGGATGGCATCACGAATCATGACGTAGACCCTCCCGCGGTCTTCGCTTCTCTCCAGGGGAGATAGACCTGCTCGTGCCACGGTAGGTACCAGTCGAGAAGTTCCTGTACGATCATTTCGACAATCGGGACTAGCCGTTTGCCTTCTTTCAGGGATGAGATGACTTCTGATGGTGGCCCCCATGCATTAGGAGATGAATCGACGCCGCCATAGGGCTGGTCCTCTTCATGCTTGAAATGTCGTCGGTAGTTATTCAGGGTGTAGAGGTGATCCACATGCCAACCTCGCCACAAGAACCGTCCCCAGCCGCCATTTGTGGTAATGAGATTTGCCTTGATTTCTGGGCGCCCTGTCGTAGGATGATTCCTGAATCTCCTCTTGAGTTCTCCTGCGAGATTAGACAAATCGCCAGGAAATTGCTCGCTGGCTCCCAGTCTATCTTCAAAGAAGTCCATCTCATTTCTCACAAGACGAATGGCTATCGTGCGTGCCTTCTCAATGCGGTCAAGCGGAGAATTATGGGTGTCCTTCAGACCGTCGTACTCGTCAAGAATCCCCACGTTTAGCTTTGCGATCCGATTACGTACCGGGTCGCGTCGAAACCGCTTCAAATTTGCCTTCAGCATTGCTGGCAGCGAGTCTTTGTTGGCTAGCCCGACGAGCGTCCCCTCGTAAGTCTCCATGTACACATCTCGGGTGTGTTGATCCGAAAACGCCTCTGCTGAGACTATGATGACTTGAATGTAGATGCGATTGTGGCGCTGCTTGTTTAGATCGCGGATAACGTCGAGAAGCCCCAGGCCATGATCCTTGACTGGGTAGATGTCGGACTCGTTTCGAGGAATGCTCAGATCGAGTAGAACGAGATCAGTATCGGACGCTGTCCCTTCGATCAGATCACGAGCCGAGTCGAAAGTCCCTGCGTGCCTAACATAATCTGGGTCAAAATCATCAAACTTGAGAAGAAGGCCGGAAATCTCAGCCAGGTCTTCCTGTTTGTCTTCAACAATTATCACTCGCGTCGTCACAGTTGCTTTCCTTCCTTGTCTTGATCCGATGCTTTCAGGTGCGCATAGAATGTAACACCGAGAATCCTGTCCTCGTCAGAAAAATTCGGTTGTAGCGAGCAGTCACCGTCGTGTGAAAGAAACGTCTCCCGCACAATGGTAAGCCCCAGTCCTGTTCCGAGCCCATCGCTCTCGTATGTCGAAATGCACTCCTCGAATGGATTGCGCGTAAGGTCTATTGTCTCGGGCAAACCGTTATCCGAAATGGCAAGCCACAACTGGTTGCCTTGCCTGCCACAGCTGACTTCTATGAATGGCCGTTCTCTTTTTCGGACACGGAGTTCACGCACGGAGTTGTTCAGCACTTCGTCAATCGCATAGCCGAGTTGCCCTGCGTCGCAGTTCGCCATCCAATCTCCGAGATCCGACACGCGGAAGTCGATATCCTGGTGAGCTTCTTGACACGAACGCACGCAGTTTCGAAGGAGTTTGCTCAGGGAAGTCCAGGTCTTTGTGTCGCTAAGTTTTGCTTGCACACGCCGTAATTGTATAAGTTGGTCAGATACGCGTTTGGCATCGCAGGCAGCCTTCTCAGCAATCTCCAATCGACCTGCCAGCGTCTTTCCGGCAAGATTGCCGCCTGGCATTCGTGCGAACTTTTTGGCCTCCTCCTCCGGCACCACGTATTGAACCGCAATATCTGGATGATCGGCAAGGAACTGCCTTACCTCACTCAATGCATTGAGTACACGACCCAAGGGCCCCTTAATCTGGTGCATGACCTTAGACAAACGCCGCAAGGATTCCCGGCTGGTGGCCTCGTCTACGAGGTCGGATGGGGGGTGTAAGACGTCGGAGAGTATGATTCCAAGGTCATCAAGCTCCGCAAACGATTGAAGCCGGTCCGCGAGTTGATCCTTGCCCACGAGGATGTACACGCCGAATACTGCATCGTCGCGCATCACCTTGATCGCAATAAGCGGGCGATAGGCTGATCGCGACCAATCGAATAGTCTCGCGGCAAAATCCGGAGATTCCTGTCCAGTTGCCGTGTCAAACCGTGACGGCGCAAGCGGACCGACTGGGTGGGACATTGTAAGATTGGATTGCAGGTCTTCCCAAACCTCAACCCACACCTGGTCCTCAACGCCAACATCCGCTTCAATAATGGGCAGTACGGTGTTGCGAAAAGTCGAAAACGCTGGGAGTAGAACTGATCTAGCCTGCGCGGCAATCATCTCCGGATACGGAACGATGCAAGCAAGTAGCTGGGACGGTAGTTCATCAGTCGTCACGAAGGAATTGAAAACTCGGTGACGGGTCGCTTTGGATGTATCCCAGAACCAACTTTTCCACTCCTCGCTTGCACTTGGCGTGTCCTGGGGTACGAAGCGAGTTAAGCGTGGCCCAGGAGATCGAATCGGGCGGACCCGAAACAGATCCGAGTCGCGATTTCGTGTCGCAGGTTCGATGAAGAACGCTTCTTCGGGAGTAAACCAAGCCTCTGACTCCAGGAATTTCTCAAACTGCCGCATTCGTTCTTCAAACGTGCGACCTGTCAGGAAAAATGGCCGGCTGAGTCGTTGGGAAAGCAGAGACGCGGCCTCTGATTCATGTTCCGCAATAACGGCCTTGTTTATTTCCGGGCGATCCTGGTCAGCAATGCACTTGACACGCAAATCCATTACGTCAGCAGTTGACAGATTAGACGAAAGCGTGCCGAGGGAAGCACGTTGCAGTTGAAGCTGCGAATACTTGCTCCGCAATTGACGAAATATCCACCCGCAACCGGTCCCAGTACGATCACGCAGAACCCAGTAGTTCCAACTGGCGGTGGCGTCACCGTGAAATACGCTGGAATTCCAATAACGCACTTCCGGCACGCCGATCAACCCCTTGCTGATCAGGATTGCCTCGTTGGGGAGTTGCGTTATGCTCTGAGGCGTGCTTGCAGATGAAGTGCCGATTTCTGCGCCTCGCCGGATACCGTTGGTGTCTACGTGCCATTTGGCGTTTCCGCTAGGTTGAGATGGGCTCACGATCTCCATCAGGTCCCCGAGCCGTTCAAAACCCGATGATCCAGCGATATGGCGATCTAGGTCAATATACTCTGGACGAAACATCTCCGGCTGCCAACGATCGATGAGTCGCTGGGGAGAAACCCAAGCCAGGCATGTTTCGGCTGTTGCTGTCACGTTCGTTTCCCAGTTTCAGGCCGCAAATGGTCCCAACTCGCTCAGCAAATGCAAGCTGTGTGCCGCTAGGACTGAATTCCGTATTTTTTCATCCAATTCGTGAAAGTCTGATAGTTTGGAAGCCCCACAAGGCGACATGCTGCGGACTTATTGCCGTCAGCCTCCTGGTAGGCCCGCGACAGGTAATGGCGGGCAACTTCTGCGATCAGTTCCGGCAAATCGAGTTCGCCTCCCAGGCTTCGGTTGAGGATCGTGTCGTGACCAGGCACCTCCCGTTTCACCGGAAAAAGGGCATTTCGCATTTGGTCGGTCGTGACAATCTGGTCGGGTGACCAAATCGCAGCCCGACACAGTGTATTGGACAATTCCCGGATGTTCCCCGGCCAGGGGTGCTGATTCAGAAGATTTCTTGCACCGGCAGAAAGGTTCTTGTGAATCCAACCAGGTGTGTCATCTCGATCGGCGTTGATCTGGTCGAGGAAGTGGTCGATCAACAGATTGATATCTCCAGGTCTGTCCCTTAGAGGGGGGAGAGTCAACACCCCGACTGCAACGCGATGAAACAGATCCTCACGAAACCGTCCTTCGGCAACGTCATCGATGAGGACTCGATTCGTGGCAGCCATGACTCGAAAGTCGACGCTCTGAGGCTTCGTCGAGCCAACGCGTTGAATCTTCTTCGCCTGGAGTGCGCGTAACAGCTTCACTTGTGCGGGTGCCGGAAGCTCTCCGATCTCGTCCAGGAATAGCGTGCCACCATCCGCAGCTTCAAGGTAACCTGCTTTTGCTGTGAAGGCCCCGGTGAAAGCGCCCTTCGTGTGGCCGAATAACTCTGATTCGACAAGCTCGCCGGGGATTGCTCCGCAGTTGACTTCAACAAACGGTTGGGAGGCGCGACGACTGGAAGCATGAATCGCCCGAGCAAGCAGCTCCTTGCCGGTCCCCGACTCACCTTGAATGAGCACCGGGACGTCCTCCACTGCCACCCGTCGGGCCTGAGCAATTGTCGTCTTCATGACCTGGCAACGATGGATAATGGCACCAAATTCCGCCACTTCGGGTGGAAGCCCCTGCGTAAGGCGCATGATCGCATCATCTCGTTCCAGATCCCTGGCGGGAAGGTAGTCCGCAGCGATCTCAAACGGCAGTGATATTGTCTTGACTCCCTCTTCAAGGGATGACTCTATTAGCTCAGCGGGGAATTTTGTTTTCGCAAGCAACACCCAGACAGCTGCCATCGCCGGGGTTCCCGGGCTGACGTGAAAAGTGAGTTGGCGCTCGGCATCGGTTTCTACCAGAGCCCCCAGTACGCTCGTTGCGGCTTCATAGATGTCGGAAAAGCGGGTCGGGCCTTTCAGTTTGACGTTCCATATCTTGGCAGTCTTCCCCGTCTTTTCCTTGAGCCAGCCTACGAAACCCCCGGAATCACTAGATTTATGGTCGGACAACAGATGGATTTCGTCAAAACTCCGTTGTTGCACGGCCTGGGCGATTGGACCGACACCGTCTCGGAGTTCGCCTCGCGACGCCCGTAGGTCAGTAAGCCCAATCCAGGCGACCAATGCCGCGCGTTTCATTTGAATACACCGCAAGACTTGTTGTGAATTACAAGTTACCTTGCACATGAGCGTAAACTGACGTCAACACTGCGACAAGAGGGCCAAAATGATTGAATCGCAAATAAGTGGGGGAACAATCCGTTGGAACTACCTAAATGTTTTATATTTACACCAGAAGCATGGTGTGTTTTTTAGTGAGACCACCGTGCTGAACCGCGCAACAATGATCCGGTTGATCACCATCCTAGCCGACGCCAACCCGAGTCGGGGAAACCCGGAAACGGACTTCGCCGTCCGCGAAATCCAGCTCGAACTTGCCCAGCCGCAGCCCGTAGTTGGCACGGGCGACGGTTTCGGCCGCTGCGGAGCGGCAACCCTCGGGCACCAGCAGCGGCGAGCGTCCTACGACCTGGAACAGATCGGTCTCCGGCTCGACGCCCGCCGTGATCCGGTACACGGCGACCTGTCCGCGCAGATCCAAGCGAACCGCCTGACCATCGCTGGTCGAGTAGCCGATTCCCCGCTCGTCCAGCAATTCCACCAGTTCTTCGTAGGCAGCAGACATAAAACCAGCCCTTTCTTGTCGCTGCGGTCCCCTGTTTTCGCCTCCGTACAGCCTGTCCTACTGCTATGTTCGCTGGCCGTTTGACACGTTAGGTCACGACGAGGCGGGAATTTCGGGATTTCTGGCGAAAGATTTACCCTCGTGTGGCTGGAATTTGTGGCCCCCGGACCATGATCGCCAGCCTGTGGCCCCCTCTTGCGGATCGTCAGCCGCTGCTGGATGATTACGGTCAAAGATCGGGAGCAAAAGATCGGAGGAGAGCGAACGATGGACGGGATGATCGAATACGTGCAGTACGTGCTGGACACCGCCCTGAGCCCGGATCACTCGGCGGACGACATCGGACCAGGAGCCGTGTTGGTCGGCTGGGAGACCGAATCGGAGCCGATGGTCGTGGCAGTCATCGGGGCGACGATGGATACCCAGGGACGCCGCGATTCGGTGGAAGAGGACGAAGCCATCGAGATCGCCACCGATTACCTGGACGAGATCGGCTGGTTCAGCGACGGCCCGACCGATCCGGGTCATGTGGCGCGGGTGTGACGGTGGGTAGATGGGTTGGTCGCGTGGTCGCGTCTGACTCTGGTGTCGTGAATTGCCTGCTACATCGGTCTCGCGCTCGCCCCGGTGACAGACAGCGATGACAGACACCACGATTCAGACCCGCGTCGAAATCCACCTGATCCCCGGCCCCCAGATTGCCCGCCACCGCGATTTATTTCGGTGGTTGGAGGATTGATCTGATCCCCGGCCCCTGGTGGGCCGATTCTAAACTGATCCTGGCCCCGGCTGCCGGGTTGGGCCGGGCAGCCGGGCGATCATGGGCGTCATCCCGGCATGGACATGGGGATTTTACCACAAGGCACGCAGCAGAATCATGCTGGTGCGACCGCAGGCCCTTGCGCTGGGCTGATTGTCGCCGCTTCTTTCGCCTCTGCCGGTCGGGGAATCCAACGGTACACCGTAGCTTTGGACACGCCGGTTTGCTGTGCGATCTTGCCGACCGGGAGACCCTGTTCATGCAGGTCGCGAATCCGCTTGATCGTCCGTTGGGAGATGTATTGGTGTTCCCGGTCTTTCCAGGCATCCTGGACGGTGAACACGGTTGCCAGTTTTCTCTCCAGCCTCTGGTGGGCCTTGAACAGCTTTTTCCTGGGAACGTTGGTGTATTGCCGAAGATTCCTGTCGCTCGATTGATGCCGGTGGGTCAAATGCACAGATGCAATTTCCGGCCCGGCAAGGCGGCGGACCATGTTGGCCGACGTGTCCCGCAGGGTGTTGAATCCGTAGCGGGGGAAATCCGGCTGATCCTCGCACACCCGGTCAAGAAGCCTGTTCCAAGCGTTTGGAATGTCTTTGGAGCGATTTCCGCCGCTGGTTTTTCGCCACAAGGGGCGGCCCTTCCCGTTGACCAACACGTAGGCCGATTTCTGATCTTCGCGGCCCTTCATCGCCCACCGCAACCCTTCCACGGTCGCAGCAAACAGACGATGGATGCCTCGCACCTTCTGTTTCCGACGAACCCGCATGATGAAGTGGACGCCCTTTTTCTCGACGATTTCTCCAATCCTCAGCCGTCCGATCTGATCGGCTCCAAAAGCACAGTTGATGCCGAGCAGAATCAGCAGCCGTTCCAGGGGCGTGCCGTACTCAAACAGCGTGCGGAGTTGAGCCACGGTGTAGGTTGGCACTTCTTTGGATTCCGCCTCAAGATCGCTCTCCAATTCAAACGGCGAGCGGCTGATTTCGGAAAACTCCGGTGGTTTCCGCCAATCCCACTCCGGGGACTTGTGGAGCCAGTCAAAGAACCGGCCAAGTTCGCCGATCAGATTGCTTGCCGTCTTCTTCGCCATCGGCTTCTGGTAGCGGAACGTAACGGGTCGTCGTCGGATCACGGCGAAGAGTTGATCCACCGCGGCGAAGTCGGTCAATGACGACAGTGGGCGGTTGGGAATCAGGTAGGTCTTCAACTGCTTGACCATGTTCAGCCGGGTCATTCCGGTGTCATTGACCGCGCCTTCTGACTTGTCGAACTTCTCCTCGCGAATCCACGCCGCGTAGCCATCAAGTGCTTGGTGCAGCGTGCGGTCCCCCAGCAAGTCGACATACTTCGCATCGTTTCCGGCCCCCTCCAAGACGACGTGTTTGAGTGTCTGAGCTTCAACCAGGATCGCCTGCTCCAAGACTTCAACGTGTTCTCGTTTCTGTTGCTCGGCCTCCTTCCCCGTCCGATAGGCTTCTTCATCGGCGGGAAGAATTGCGATTTCTGGGTACTCCTTCGCCACCGCCCCAACAAAGCGAACATGCTCCTAGTCGCTTATCAGAAAAAAGTGCGACGAAAACGCTGGGTAAACGCGATTCCCGTGGTTTTTTGGGCAGAAAAGTATCGGCTCGTGTCATCGTAACTCAAGAAATGAAAAAGGCTTGCGACGAATCGCAAGCCTTTCTGATAGTGGAGGCGGCGGGAATCGAACCCGCGTCCCGAGACATTTCCGCGACAGCTTCTACGTGTGTAGTCAGTTCTTTGGTTCTCGCTCGCCAAGCCCCAACCGACACGGTCTTGAGCGAGCCAGCCGAAGACTTTGTTTAGCGACCGGCGTTTCCGGCGTGACCAGCCGCGAACCGGATTTGACTACCGACTTTTGAGCCTCTCCGGTTAAGGCTCGCAGCCGGAGCTACCTTTTGTTAGGCAGCCAGGACGAGGTTTTCCTCGGCACTTAAGATTTTGGTCAGCTATTTACGTGGCCAACTGACCAACCACGACACGCCACTGACACTTCAAGCTATCCGGTCGAATCCAGTTCGCCCCCGAATGCTAAGCTCCCGTCGCTAGAGGCCGTTCGCTCGTCTTGGCAGACGATTGAGTCGCGGCTTCCGGCGACTCGGTTTTCTCTTCCTATTCATCGTCCCGCGGTCGAGACGCTCTTGAATTATACCGCGTTTCCGCTTCTGGCAATAGATGCCGTTCATGCGTTTCTGATCGCCGTGGTCGGCAGGCGGTTGATTTCATCGGCGTGGCGAGCGTCAGCTGGCCGGTCGTTTGAACCGAAAACTAAAACGACTTGCGTCTTCGAAGCTGCGCATTTCTGTCCGGTCTACAACCCCACCGACCCCGCAGGCTGTCGATTTAGTCGTGGAGTAAACTTCCAGCTTGCGAAATGGGCATCGGAAGCAGCATGGCCAATGAAAAAGAGGCAACCTCGGCAAGCTGGAAGCTTACCCCACGTGTCATCACCGACTAAATCAACAGCCCGCGAGGCCGGGTGGGGATCGTGAAAATGTGCTACGGGGGGCTCAGCCGAAATTGATGGCCAATTCGCGGATGTAGTCGAGCGCTTCTTCCAGTTCCGGTGCTTGCACGCCGGGCTGGCGACCGTCGCGGTCGCAGTGGGCCAGCAGCACGAGTTCTTCATAGCTCTCGTTTTCCTGCAAACGGCGCCGAGCACGGGCGCCAAGCTGGCCGTCGAGCAGGCGCTGGGCCGTCATGTGGTGCTCGATAAACCACGCCGTACGTTCCGTAATCAAGTCCTCCAGCGCCTCTAAGGCGGCGGCGGTGTGGTTTTCCGTGTCGATGGCTTTGCCGATGTCGTGCAGCAGGGCGGCGAGCAGGAATTCCTCGTCATAGGGCAACTCGTCGCGGGCCAAGTCGAACACCTGCAGGCTGTGGTACAAGGCGTCGCCCTCGGGATGGTACTTTGGACTCTGCTTGACGTTCTCCAGCGGCAGGAGCAAGGCTTCATAGACCTGAAACCGATCGACTTGATCGGCGGCCGCGCGAAGCTCTTCGTCCAGGTCCAGGTTCGGGTATTCCCGCTGCAGAAACTGCTCCAACTCGGCAATACTGGCCCGCTCCATGGCCTTGCCCGTGACCGAACTCTTGAAAACGTAATGCGCCAAGCCGGCGGCGTACACGGTCAACTCGAAGGGAAAGCGGTCGCGGATGTGGACGTGCGTAAAGACCCGCTCTTCGCCGTGCTTGCGGACCAGCTTCCGCTGCACGTCGTACACGAAGCCCTCGTCGTCCAGGGTCAGCGCCACCGTTTCGACGCTGTCCGAGAACAGATGCACATCGATGTCCGAACCTTGACGGATGTGCCCGGTCAAGACACTGCCGATCAGCCGCGGGCGGAAGCGGCGGAGGATACGCATCAGCCGCAGGGCTTCGAGCCGCATGTCCTTCAGATTCTCGTTTCGCCGCTCGCCTTCGTACAGCCGAGCCATGGCCTGGATCTCGTCGCGAATCTCCGCATTGCTGGGCAGATCGGACGGCTTGACCCAGCCTTGGCAGATGCGGCGTGATGCCTTTTGTTTCGCCTGGTAGTACTCAGACTCCTGGCGACTGTACATCAAGCGAGCGGCTTCGTAAGCAATCTGACGTCGAAGTTTCGATAGGGTCATCATTCCAGCGCTAAAGCGCTTGGGGTATGCGTGGGTGTCGTCTGAGACAACATGACCACGGAGATTGGAGTCCAGCCTTTCGACTGCCTCGCTTGCGCGTCCGGTGACGAAACTCAGGCTCAACACGTTGGGCTACGAATCATTCGAGCTCGAGCCTGAACTCCAACCGAACCGCCCCCATCTTACTCGCTCGCCCGCCGTTGGGCAAATAGCCAAGCGAAAAATTCCGGGTCTTTGTAGGTGGCCGTCCACGAATCGTGGCCGGCGTCCGGATATTCGGTATACTTGGGGGTCCCGCCCGCGGCTTTGATCGCTTCGACCATCTCCCGCGACCGCTGCGGTTTGACGACGCCGTCCTTGCCGCCGTGAAAGGCCCAAACCGGCAGCTGGGCGAATCTGCCGGCCTGGGCCGGATCTCCTCCTCCACAGATCGGCGCAGCGGCAGCAAAACGGTCCGGATACCGGGCGATCGCGTCCCACGATCCGTATCCGCCCATCGACAAGCCCGTCACGTAAATCCGCGCGGGATCGATCGAGAACTGTTTCTCCAACGCGGCGATCGCTTCCATCGTCAGCCGCAATGGATCGGCTGCCCGAGCCGGCATTGCGTGCCCCGTCGCCGACCAGTTCACATCCACCCATTTCTGCTCCTTGGGGCACTGGGGCGCGACCACGAAACAGGGATACTTGGCCATCGTCTCGTCGCTGGCAAAGTCGTTCATGCCATGCACCAACTGTCGGATGTTGTCGTCGCCGCGCTCGCCGGCGCCGTGCAGGAACAGGACCAGCGGATACTTGACCTGCGAATCGTACTGCGTGGGCTTCAACAGCCGATACAGCAGCTTCGCGCCGTCGGCATCGACATGCTGACACGCTTCGTAGCGGCCGCGATAATCGTCGGCTGCCAAACCGATCATGGTGCGAAGCGGGATCATGCAAGTCGCGATGGACAGGGTTGCCGCCCAGCGCCAGCCGAGTCCGGCTGTTGCCCCGCTCCAAGACGGCCCGGATAGGCTACCGGGGATCGTTTTCGTGCGCCTTGAACTCGCGGTACTTGTCGAACGCCAGTTTTCGTTTGTCTTCATTTTCAAATCCCACGGTGCCATAGTTGAACACATTGCTCTCGTTAAACTGAATTCGTTCAAACCCAAACGTTTTGGGGTCCTGTTTTTTCAGCAGCAGGACCGCGGCCAACGCGACGTCGCGAAGCTGCGTTTCGTACTGGACGTTATCGATCCGGTGCGAACTGATCCGCGTCGCGTCGTCCAACGCGGATTCCAGTAAATCCACATGCGAGGCGTCGCCCAGCTTGGCCACGGTCATCAGGGCCGTCTGGCGGACGAACGGCTGCTCGCCCGGGTTCCGCAAGATCCGCGTGGCCGGGATCAAGCCCTCTTTCATGTCGTGACGCATGGCCAAGAACATGCTCTGCTGCGCCACCGCGCCTTCGCTCTGCATGATCCACTGGCTGAGCATCTTGCGGAGGACTTTGTTCTTGGCCGGATCGCTCATGCCCTGGATAAAGGACGGCTGACTGCACAGGTTGACCAGCGCAAAACTGGGTTGCAGCCCCAGGTTCACCTCGTCGCCAACCGCCGCAAACAGCAGTGCGGCGACGCTGCCCAGGGACGTCGCCTCGCCGGCGCGGCGCTGCAAGTGCTGGAGTTGGGTGGTTCTCGTTTCGGCGACACGCGCCACACCTTGGGGACCGTTTTCGACAGCTTGCAGCAGTTCGGATTCGGCTTTCTGCATCTCGACGAACAAGCTGCGAGTCTCACCGTCGTCGCCGTACCGTTCGCGAAATCGCCGCCAGGCCGGCAGGTCCAAGCCGTCGCTGCGGCCGGAGGTGAACGCCGTCAAGCGGCGCTGAAAATCCAATTCCCCCACGATCTGAAAAATCCGCTCACAACGATAGCGGATTTCGCGGTCCGGATGCGTGCGTCCCGCCTCGACGGCCTGCTTGGCCGCCAAGCCCATTTCGATCAGCCGCGTCGTGGCCCGTTCGCGCACCGAAAACTCCTCGCCGCCCAACTGCTCGACCAGTGACGCGGCTTCGGACGAGCCACCCGCGCCGCCTGGCTGTCCGTCCTGGGCACGGGCCGCCCGGAATTCCCCGCCCGCCAGCAGCGCATATCCGAAGATCGCCACGGCGAAGAAGATTCGCACGCATGCCTGGACTGTCGGCGACGGACGTTTCGCCGACCCTTCAGACGTTTGCGATCGCTTCTTCGGCCAGGGTGACAGCAGGACGGCGGTGTTGTTCATGCTCCATTCCCTCGCATGGTCGTCTGCGACTATTCTAGGCGCGCGACGGGGGATCCGTCCAGCGACCCGCGAAGGAGGGTCCCCTGATGTTTCATCCCTTCTCCCCCGCGGCACGAACTTGCATCCGCAAGCCGTACAGGCCGCGACTGGCGGTGATGAACAGCGTCCGGAAATCGGCACCGCCAAAGCACACGTTGGCCGTCCAGCCTTCGGGGACGGCGATGTGTTCGATCTGTTGGCCGCTGGAGTCGAACACCGTCACGCCGCGGCCGGTCAGATAGACATTGCCGCGCTGGTCGATCGTCATGCCGTCGGAGCCCAGTTCGCAGAACAGCCGCTTGTCGGTCAGCGTGCCGTCGGGCTGGATGGCGTAGACAAACGTCTTTTTGGCGCCGATGTCCGCCACGTACAACGTCTTGCCGTCGGGCGTACCGATGATTCCGTTGGGCTGGGTCAAGTCGTCGGCCACGCGGATCAGACGCTGGCGGTCGGGCGCCAGGTAGTACACGCCTGGCATGTCCTGCTCGGCAGGTCCGCGGTTCCAGTAGGGCCGCTTGTAGAACGGATCCGTGAAGTAGATCCCGCTGTCCGGCCGGATCCACAGGTCGTTGGGCCCATTCAGCAACTTGCCGCCGAATTCCTTGACCACGACCGTCGCTTGGCCGGCCGAATCGATGCTCCAAAGTTCGTTCTTTTCGTCCGCACAGGCCCACAGTCGGCCTTGGGCATCAAAGTACAGTCCGTTCGAACGGCCGCAGGGCTGCAGGAACGTGGACAACTTGCCGTCCGTGCTCCATTTCAGAATCCGGTCGTTCGGCTGGTCGGTGAAGTACACGTTGCCCGCCGCGTCCGCCGCTGGACCTTCGGTGAACTTGAATCCGTCGGCCAGCAATTCGACGGTCGCGCCCGGCGCGATGATACCGGCGTTGTCGGCGGCTGATGCCATCGAAGCCAATAGCAGCAGGCAAACGATCGGGCAGACGACGGATACACGGCGGGGCGTGCGACAGGTCTTGCGAAAGGCGGTGAGCATAGCAGTCTTCTCCTGGGTTGTTGACAAAGCGATCATCTCAGTGTGCCTTGGCCGCGCCGGTCATGCAAGACGGGATGAACTGGGGGAGGGAACTGGAGGAGGGCCCGGCGGCTGAAGCCTGGACTGCGAAGCCTGGACTGCGAACGAACTTGTCCGCGACGTGGCAACGCATTAAACTGGTTGGCAATGGAAGGCCTTGAAACGTCACGCCGGCAGTGCTGATTGACCCAGCTTCGCTATCACCACTTCACAGGCTGCCAGCCTGTGCTAGGCTGGGGGGAATCCTCCCGGGCGGGCCATTGCTACCTATGCAAGAAAAGAAACATCCGATGAGCGACTATCCGGACCTTGATTCCGAATTACAGAAGACGGCCACCCAATACTGGGCCATGCAGCCTCTCTTTAGCGAGGGGGAACTGCAGAAGATCATCGCGGCTCGGCGAGCGATTGCAACGGCCTCGCGGACCGTGGTGTACGCCGTCTACGAGAACCGTTACGCTCGCAGCGGCGGGATCTTTGCCGTCGCCGAGAACCTGCCTTCGGCGTTGCGCAACGTGTGCGCGCAGGTTGTGGTAATGAGCCCGTTTCACGGCGGGTTGAGGAAAGCGCCGGATCGACCGGGGGAGATTGTCGGCCAGGTCGAGGTGCCGTTCGATGGCCGTTCGGTGACGACCACGATCTATCGTTACGAGAGCCAACGCGTGCGCTGGTACTTGTTTGGCGCCGCCGGTTTCTTTGACGCTCCCGGCGGTCCGAATGGCGAGGACCCCTACGATCATTCGAGTGCCGCGCAACCGCGGGTGGACTCGAACCCGCTTCAGTTGCGCGACGGCTTGTTCGCCGCGGCTGCGATTCCTTGCGTCTTGCAGGCGCTGGGCATCGTTCGCGATGTGGTCGTCCACGTCCAAGACTGGCAATTGGCGCCCACGGCCTTGACGGTCAAGGAGGCGATTGTCGATGGCCTGCTCGATTCGGCCGCCGTGGTGCTGACGTCGCACAACCCTTACGACTGCAAACTCACCGAGGCCGATCTGGCGAAGATTACGCGGCGCAGCAGCGACGCCAGCTGGCCTCGACCGCAGCTGGAAGCCGACCAGATACGACCGGCCGGCGATGCCGACGGGGATGCCTGGTCTCCGCTGGCGGATCGCGGAACGCCGGTCGTGGGCGATCCGACCGCGATTGCCGACATGCCGCACGGCGGCGCCGATGCGGTGGTCCGCCGCCGCGGGACGGTCTACGAGTGCATGATCCCGTTGGTCGACGCGGCGGTGTCCACGGTGAGCCGTCAGTTCGCCCGCGACTTGAGAACCCACCCGCTCCAGGTCGTGCATTTCACCAGCCATCTCCAACAGGTCTTTGGGCTGCGGGGGTTGGTGGGCGTCGATAACGGGTTGTTCATGCAGCCGCACTGTCCGTTTACCCCCGACGCCGTCGAGCGTGCCTCGCACGGTGATTTCGCACAGATCCTGAGCGAGAAGCGGGCCAAGCGGGCCACGATGCTAGCGGCGCTGACGGAGTATCGTCCGTCCGCTCGCATCGGCGGCCTGCTGGCCGAGGGTTCCGACGATTTGACGCGGCTGGCCGACGAGGTGCCCGTGTTCATGATGTTTGGACGCATGGACCCGGGGCAAAAGGGCTTTGACGTGTTGGCGCAGGCGGTCCGCAAGCTGGCGGCTAACCGCGCAAAGTTCATCATCTGTCCGATGGTTCCCGCGCGAGCCGAGGCATTTCTGGACCAGTGGCGAGTGATCGCCCACCAGCGTGTGGGCGACGTGGTGATCTTTCCGTTTCGGATGGATCAAGGCTACCGCGAGAGCATGGCGGGGGCGACGTTTTGCGTCATGCCGTCGCTGCACGAACCGTTCGGCGCTGCCACCGAGCCGTACCTGGAGGGATCGCCCGTGGTGGCCCACGCCACCGGTGGTTTGATCCAGCAGGTGGTCGACGCGCGCGAGAATCCGGCGGAGGCTACGGGCGTTCTGTACCAAGTTCAAGGGGTCGGCACTGCCGAGCAGCAAGGCCGTCAATGGCGGGCCATCTTGGAGAGTGCCGATCCCGAGAGCCGCATGCATTATCCGCTGTACGTGTCCCTGGTCCACGAACTGGCCGCCGGACTCGCCACCGCCATCGGCATCTACCAGCAGGACCGGCAGGCGTACGGGCGGATGCTGTCGCGGCTGTACCCCCAGGCCATGACATTCGATTGGAATCGCGCCGCGGCCGAATACGGTGCGATCTACGACGCAGCGGCGCGGGCGGGGTAAGGGGCCAACCTCAAGCCCCCTGCCGCTGCAGAAAGGCGGCCAAGGCGTCGTCTGCCGCGGCCGTTTTACGCTCGTCGCGATCCGCCGCCCGATCGGAATCGTCGGCCGACAGCACGACCGCATTGCCGGGGCCGTCGTCGGCCGGCAGCGGCCGAGTGGGTGTGACGGCGCCCGGGCCCGGCGAATCGACGCCCGGCTCGTCGTCGGGGACCGCCAAGCCAACGCTCATTTCTTGCGCCCATTGGGCGAGTTCTTCCTCCGACATGCCGGACGCCCGAGCCAGCGTCAGCTGGGCCTCTTTCCCGGCGGCGGGCAGCGTCGCCTGGACGGTCAGGCGTCCGTCCTGGCCGTACTGAAACACCACCGTGACCGGCGTGCCGACGGGCAGGTCCGGCGGCAAGTCCGTGACCAGCAGGCGGCCGATCTCTGCACAGCCTTCGCCCGTATCCGTGCCGCCCTCGACCACGGGGATGACCACGTCCTGTTGGCCGTCCTTGGACGTTTGAAACTTGCGGCGCACCGCCGCCGGCAAAGGCGTGTTGCGGGCAATCATCACTTTGCGGCGCGTCAACCGGGTTTCCAGATCGATGCCCAACACGCCTAGTGTATGCGAATTCACGTTGCGAACGGACAAACCGCGCACGGCCGCGTGCTGGTGCTGCAGCAGCAACCCCGCGTAGATCGCCGCGCCGTGGGCGACCGCTTCGTCCGGCGACAGCGAGCGGTCCGGCGAGCGGCCGGATTCCTCGGCCAACATCCGCTGGATCATCGGCATGCGCGTCGCGCCCCCAACCAACAGCAGTCGCGTGACGTCGCTCCAGGCGGCGCCCGCCTCCTTCAACAGGTTGCGACAGGTCAGCCGCGTCCGCTCCAGCAGATCGCCGGTCAGCGATTCGAATTCGGCCCGCGTCAAACGGAGCCGCAACTGCTGGCCGCCGTACGCGATGGGGACCAGCGTCTCTGTGCGCGAGGTCAAGGCGTGCTTGGCATCGCCGGCGGCTTGCATCAGCCGATCCCATGCGTCCGGCCGTTCTCGCAGTTCGACACCGTGTTCCGTGCGAAAAGCGTCCGCCGCGTGCCGAGCAATCCGCTCGTCCCAGTCGATACCGCCCAGATACACATCGCCCGCGATGGCGACGGCACGAAAGTCGCCGCCGTCGATGTCCATCAGCGTGACATCGAACGTGCCGCCGCCCAGATCGTAGACCAGCACCCGCTCGCGGCCGTCAGTCGAGCCGTCCGCCGCCAGGAAACGATGTTCGAAACCGTAAGCGATCGCCGCCGCCGTGGGCTCGTTGATGATGTCGATGACCTCCAGTCCGGCCAAACGCCCGGCATCCTGCGTGGCTTTCCGTCGCGGTTCGTTGAAATACGCGGGCACCGTGACAACCGCTTTGCGGAACTCGCCCAGCTTCAAGCCGGCGTCCTGCTTCAGCTTGGCCAACACCAGGGCCTCGATCACTTCCGGCGGAAACGTGCGGCCGCAAATCGACTTGCCGAATTCCCGTTGCCCGACGTCGCGTTTGGCGAACCGCGCCAACCGCTGCGGTTCCAACTCGGCCGCCCGCAATGCTTCGCGGCCCACGACCGGCGCGTCGCGATCGAAGAACACCGCGCTGGGAGTAATCGCTTCGCCTTCGTCGTTGGGGATCGTCCGCGGCTTGCCATCGGCATCCAGATGAGCCAGCACGGAAAACGTCGTGCCCAAATCGATGCCCACAGCGGGTTCGGCACAGGGGGTCATGGTCCGCTCCGTTTGGCCAGCACATCCGCTTCGTACCGCCGTACGACGTCCAGCCACGCCAGGCCGACGGGCACGCCAGCGGTGTGGCAATAGTAATCCCAGACAGCGCCCAGGGGCAACGTCTTGAGTTCTTCCACCAGTGCCAGGCGAGCGGTGTAATCGCCGTCTTGCTCCAGTCGGCGCAGCGCGTCGATCGGTTCCAGCAGCGCGCCCAGCAGGGCCTTGAGCATCGCTCGTGTGCCGATCACCCAGGCAGCCACGCGATTGATACTGGCGTCGAAAAAGTCCAAGCCGATATGCACGCGTTTCAGGAATCCGCCGCGCACGATCTCTTCGGCGATGGCCCGCAAGTCGTCGGTCAGGATCACCACGTGATCGCTGTCCCAGCGGATCCCGCGGCTGACGTGCAACAGGATCTCGTCCAGGTACAGCAGCACCGACGAGATCTTGTCGGCAATGGTTTCCGTGGGATGAAAATGGCCGGCGTCCAGGCACAGCAGTTTGCGGTTCCGCACCGCGTAGCCCAGGTAGAACTCGTGCGAACCGGGGACGTAGGTCTCCGAGCCGATGCCGAACAGCTTGGCTTCGATCGCGTCCAGGTTGTGGGCCGGATCGAGCGATTCGGCGAACATCTCGTCCAACGACTGTTGCAGCCGCAGACGAGGCGATTTGCGGTCGATCGTGACGTCCTTCATACCGTCCGGGATCCAGACGTTGGTTACACAGGGCGTGCCCAGCGCTTGGCCCATCGCCGCGCCGATCCGGCGACAGGCGATCCCGTGTTCGACCCAGAAGCGGCGAATCCCCTCGTCCCGGTGCGTCAGCGTGAAGCCGTCGGCTACTTTGGGATGAGCGAAATAGGTGGGATTAAAATCCATTCCCATGCGTTTCGATTTGGCCCAATCGATCCAGCCTTGGAAATGCGATGGCTGCAATTCGTTGCGCTCGACCGGCCGGCCGCCCAGCTCGGCGTAGCTGGCATGCAGATTCAGCCGATGCGTGCCCGGGATTACGGACAAGGCCAGGTCCAGATCGGACCGCAACTCGTCGGGCGTGCGAGCCTTGCCCGGATAGTTGCCCGTGACGGCCAAGCCGCCGCCCAACTCCTCGCCGCTTTTCTCAAAGCCGCCGACGTCGTCGCCTTGCCAACAATGCAGTGAGACGGCAACTTGCGACAAACAGCCCAGCGCCGCGTCGACATCGACGCCCAGTGCCGCATACTGTTCTTTCGCCAACGAATACGCCTGTTCCCTCGGTTTCGGGGATTCTGCCATGATTCACTCCAACGGCGGATAAAGTGCGGTTCTTTGGGTGGGGCATTCAGATTTCCCACTCGGCCGGTCGATTTCCTTCCGAGATTCGTTTGTCATTTTCCCGGCCAATTTTGAAATTGGAACGCCCGACCCCCGTTTGCGGCGCTAGTTGTACCGACGGATCTGGAACTCCATCCTACAAACCTGCGCGCACCCCGCCAAGCGAGTTCCTGACGGGAGACGCCAAGTGTAGCCGATTCCGCGGGCGGCAACTACGGCTGGGTGCCGTTTCTGGGTGCCGTTTCTTGGGGGGGAAGACCTTGACAGTGGGGCTGGCAAGGCGGACGATTCTTGGTTGGCAGAAGTTCCTTAAGGTGGTTTTGGGTTCACGGTCCGGCAGGGCGGCACGCGGGGAGGCTTTGCTCCGCCGGCCCAAAACAAAGGGAGGTATCCCATGAAAAGGCATCGCCGTCTTGCCGTTGAGTTGCTCGAGTCGCGTCTGGTCCTCAGCGGTCTGGGGTTGGCCCAGGGGCCGCAAGATCTGATTTGGGAGCAGGTGATCGTCACCTTGCACGATCAAGCCGGTCCGCCCCAGGACGTGGCCTCCGAAGTCATCGGCCGCTTCGGCGGCCAGCTTGGACACGTCTACGAGCATGCGCTGAACGGCTTTTCCGCCCAGTTGCCTGCCGCCGCCGTCGCGGCGCTGGCGAACAATCCTCGCATCCAGGCCGTCGAGACCGATCTGCAGTTGCAGACTACGGCACAGACAGTCCCCACCGGGGTGCAGAGAATCGGGACGTTGAACAACAGCACGGCTGATATCGGCTCGGGCAAGCAAATCGATGTTGACATCGCGATCATTGATACGGGGATCCAAGCGACCCATCCCGACCTGACCGTGTCCGGCGGGATAAGATACTACACCGTCAACTCGGGGCCCCCGAAGAGTCGCGGCAGTTTCCAGGACGGCAACTATGCTGACGACCACGGCCACGGAACGCACGTCGCGGGGATCGCCGCCGCACGTGATAACGGCGTGGGCGTCGTGGGCGTCGCGCCCGGCGCCCGCCTGTGGGCGGTCAAGGTCTTGGATGCTTCCGGTAACGGTTATGTGTCGGATATCATCAAAGGGATCGATTGGGTCACCGCGAACGCCAAGACAATCGAGATCGCCAACATGAGCCTGGGCGGTCAGGGCTCCAGCACGGCGTATCGCACGGCGATCCAAAACAGCGTCGCGGCGGGCGTGGTCTATGTGGTGGCGGCCGGCAACGAATACCGCGATATCCTGGGGGCCGACAAAACGTTTGGAACCTCGGACGATACGATTCCGGCCGCTTATCCCGAGGTGGCTACGATCAGCGCCATGGCCGATTCTGACGGCCGCTCTGGCGGAGGGGGCACCGTCACCAGCCCCGGCTACGCGGACGATACCTTCGCCGACTTCAGCAACTTCAGCAACAGCGACGCGAACCAATCATGGTACGACAGCAATAACTACGGCATTGTCTCGCCCGGTTTGGGCATCGACTTGATGATGCCCGGCGTCGATATTTTGTCCACGTACAAAGGCAGCGGCTACGCCACGATGAGCGGTACCAGCATGGCCGCGCCTCATGCCGCCGGATTGGCTGCGCTGTACGTTGCCAAGAACGGCCGCGCCAACAATGCGGCGGAGGTCTACGCGATCCGGCAGGCGCTGATCGACGGCGGCATACCGTGGCGCAGCGACGACGGTCTGCAGGCTCCCCCAATCGGCCAGCCCAATTCGGACAGTCCCGACAAGCACGAAGAGAACCTGGGCTGGGCCGGCGATCTGGTGACCGGGCCTACGTTGACCGTTAATATCGTCTCGCCGGAGGGTGGCTTTCTGGAAGGCATGGTAACTGTCGAGGCGCGGGCCAGCTACGATGGCGAAGAAGCGGTTGCGGTCGAGTTCTTCGTCAACGGGGAAAGCATCGGGGTTGGGACACACAGTGAAGTCAGCTGGTCTGTTGTTTGGGATACGACGGCCATCGAAGAAGGCGACTACTTGCTGCAAGCCGTGGCCACAGCGGGAGATCTGACGGCGGAAGACAGCGTCATGGTCACGGTCGACAACATCGCGGCGTTTCCCACCGTGCAGATCGTCTCTCCCGCTGACCACGCTATCGTGTCCGACCACGTCCTCGTGAGCGCGATCGCCACAGCTGACTGGCGTTATGCTGTGAACCAAGTTGAATTCACTCTTGGCACCCAGACGTTCCTCGATACGGATGCCAGCGACGGTTGGTCCGTCCTTTGGGACACAACGGAACTCGACGATGGAGATTACGTCATCGTCGCGCAGGTCACCGACAGCGCTGAACAAACGGTCGAGGACACCATCGCGGTCACCGTCAACAACGCGGTCAGCAGCATGAACGTCAATCTTGGCGGGACGGCCGTATGGATCAACAAGAATATTTGGGAAGCGAGGGTCACGGCAACCGTGTTGGACCAGAACGGCAGCCCGCTCGCCGGGGCGAGCGTGACTGGGACTTGGAGCAACAACGGAACACTGGTCACCGGCATGACCAATGACAAAGGCGAGATCACCTTCATCAGCGACCGCTTCCGCGGCGCGGGCAACGTGACGTGGACGTTGACCAACGTCACTCTCGACGGGTACGAGTATCCGGGTAGCCTGCAAAGCATCACGGTTTACTCCGATGGGAGCACCTCGCAAGCGTCGGTCCAGCCGGCGGCCTTCTCTCAAGCCGCCGCGTGGTGGGATCTGTTCCAGAAAGAGGAGAGCCGCAAGGGGCGCGCCAGTTCGGACGACGGCACGCTTCTCGGGCCAGCTGTCGATCCGTTGATGGCCGGCCTGTAGTTTTAACGTTCCTCGTTCTGATGCAAGGAGGTATCTGTGAGACTCGCAAGCAAGGCGGCTTTGATTACCGGCGGCGGGGCGGGAATTGGTCGAGCCTCGGCGCTGCGGTTCGCGGCCGAGGGGGCGCGGGTCGCGGTCGTGGACTGGAATCCCGACGGGGGCCGCGAGACGGTCGCACGGATCCAGGCCGAGGGCGGTGAGGCAATCTTCCTCGAGGCCGATGTCTCCCAAGACGAAGCCGTTCAGCGGATGATCGTCCAGACCGTCGAGGCGTATGGGCGATTGGACATCCTGTTCAACAATGCCGCGGTGCAGGTGTTCGGTACGATCCCCGAGACATCACTCGGCGACTGGCAGCGGGTCATGGATGTGAATCTGAAGAGCGTGTACCTGGGCTGCAAGTTCGCGATCCCGCAGATGATCGCCCAGGGCGGCGGAAGCATCATCAATATGTCCTCGGCCTTGGGGTTGGTCGGCGACCCGGCCATGCCCGCCTACGGGGCCACCAAGGGCGGCATCCTGGCGATGACCAAAGCGATGGCCCAGGCTCACGGGCGGCAGAAGATCCGCGTGAATTGCATCTGTCCCGGCGACGTCGATACACCGCTGGTCCAGGAGTACTTTGACCAGCAGCCGGACCCGGCCGAAGCCCGACGGCAGGTGACCGCTCACTATGCCCTGGGACGGATTGCCCGGCCCGACGAGATCGCCGCTGTGGCCGTGTTCCTGGCTTCCGAGGACAGTTCGTTCCTGACCGGGACCGCCATCGTGGCGGATGGCGGGCTGACCAGCCGATGTTATTAGATGCGCATCTTGCCGCCCGAAGGAGTAGCGTCTTGACGACCATCCACCAGTTGTACGACCAGGCTCAACGTTATCTGCCGGGCGGCGTCTCGGCCACCGCGCGTGCCAATGCAGCCATCGGCCATCCGCTGTACGTGGCCCGCGGCGACGGCGCGAGAATCTACGACGTCGAAGGCCGCGAATACATCGACATGTGCATCTCGCACGGCGCGTCGCTGTTGGGCCACAACCATCCCCGGATCAAGGCGGCGGTAACGCGGGCCCTGGATCTGGGCATCCTCTGTTCGTACGAGACGGAACATCACGTGGCGTTGGCTCGGCGAGTCACCGAGCTGGTACCTTGCGCGGAACTGGTGCGGTTTGCCGGCTCGGGGACCGAGACCGTGATGCATGCCCTGCGCCTGGCCCGCAGCGTTACCGGCCGCGACAAGATCATCAAGTTCGAAGGGCACTTTCACGGCTATGCCGACGCCTTGAACTTCAGCGCCGCGCCACCGCTGGACCAGGCGGGGCCGGCCGCTGCGCCGATCGCCTATCCGGAATCGTCGGGGATCCCCGCCAGCGCTCGCGGCGACATCGTCGTCATCCCGTTCAACGACGAAGCGGCACTGGAAGCCGCGTTTGCCCGGCACGGGGATCGAGTGGCCGCGCTGATGCTGGAACCGATCAACTATGACCAGGGTTGCATCCTGCCCAAGCCCGGTTTGCTGCAGCGGTGCCGCGAGTTGTGCGACCGGCACGGCGTGATATTGTTCTTCGACGAAGTGCTGACCGCCTTTCGCCTGGCCCCCGGCGGCGCGCAGCAATACCTGGGTATCATCCCGGACCTGTGCGTGCTGGGCAAAGCGTTCGGAGGCGGGATGCCGATCAGCGCGGTGGCCGGCAAGCGCGAGATCATGGGCCATCTGCGCCCGCTGGGCCGCAGCGAGTGGAGTGGCACGTACCTGGCTCACCTGACCACCGTGCTGGGCGCGCTGGCGGCCTTGGAGGAATACAGCCACCCCGGCTTTTACGATCGGCTGAATGCCGTCGGCGAGCACTTCTACGCCGGGTTTCAAGCGCTCGTCGAGCACAGCGGCGTGCCGCTGCGGCTGCAGTACGCCGGGCCGCGGTTCGGGCTGTATTTCGGCGTTCGGGACGAGGTGACCAACTATCGCCAGGCTGCGTGCAAGGACCGCGCGCTGGAACACGCCTTTATCGCCGGCTGTTATCGCCGCGGCGTGTACTTCGCCGTGTCTCCCCACCACGGCTTCTCCGCCGCCCACACGATCGCGGACATGGACCGTGTGCTGGAGGTGATCGCCGCCGCGTTGCAGGACGTCAGGCAGCTGGAAGCAACAAAGTAACCCTCGGCGCGTCAGCGAAATCAGGCCTGCGCAGGGGCTTGCGGATGGGAAAAAACCTAATCGTGCCCGAAGCTCGCCGAGCCATGAATCGACGAAATCGTAGTCGAGATACTTGGATAACGCCTGTTCCGCGAGCCTTGGCGCTTGCTTGTCCTGGCCATCGTTGCCTAGTTTTGGAATATCCGTAAGGTCGTCCAAATTGCTCCAGATCCTCATCTCGGTGTCTTCCTTGAAGTCACATCGGAAACAAGAATCAACGTACTGGTCACCCGTCGCTGGTGGTGCTGTTATCTCGACGCCAGTCCGACAGTCGGTGGGGTAAGGAAGCGTCCCGTACAAGTCGCGTTTCGTGTGGGATCCCAAGAGAAAATCGAGAAATCCCATGCTTTGGCTCCTGCAAAAGGACTATGCCCGGACAGGTCCAGGCAATTTCGGCCGGTTTCACGCGGCGGCGCGTGTGACCGAACCATCGTCCCAAACGCGCCCGCCGCCTCGCGTGCATCCCCTATTTCGGCCGGTTTTGTCAGGCCCGAACCTCAAAACGGTTCCTGGCACGTTTTCTTGCCTCGGATGCCCGTGCCGTATCGACTTCTCCCGCGCCGACGCCACGTTGATGGCATCCAGCGGTAACGCGACTTCGATCAGCTTTTTGGGAAGGATGAGGGATGAGGGATGAGGGATGAGGGAAGAGTTACCGGACACGGGATTTCACCTTCTTGCTGATCGTTGTCAGGATAGCGATTAGTTGGTTGCACTCGTCCTGCAGGAGAGCGAGTCTCGTGCATGCCAGAACTTCCGCGTCGACGAGCAACTCCAACCAGTAATCGGTTTCGTCCAGTTCCTTCAGGCAGTCGCCAATCTTAGCCACAAACTCGGCATCGGACCGGCTCCGATATGCCTCGCGATAATTCGCCCCGACGGATGTCCCCGAGCGCAACGCCTGCTTGCCCAGCACCTGAGCCTCCGTGCTCTTCGGCAGTGCGCCGAACATGCGAACGATCCTCAGCGCAAAACCCTTCGTCCGCTGCCGCAAATCCACGCGTTCCGATTCCTCGTTCATCTCACGCCTCTCCTTCATCCTTCATCCCTCATCCCTCTTCCCTCATCCCTCATCCCTTGCCGCACAACGGCCGTCACCCCGCTCGGATCGAACGAGAATTCGGCTGGCGGATTGCCGTTCAACTCGAGCGATTTCTGCGCCCGGATGACGCCCATCCCGAAACGGTTCGCGTAGCCAAGCACGCGGATCGCTTCGGCGACCACTGGATTGCGGTACGCGACTTGGTGCGGGAAGTTGTCGACTCGGGCTTCGCCCCACAGGCCCCCGGGACTGATGACCCGGAGGTGATCGCTGAACCACAGGAGCCGCACGGGGCTGGTGGATTGATAGCTGCGGTGCATCACCGCGTTGACGAGCAATTCCCGGACCGCCACCCGCGGATAGTCGTAACGCATTTCTTCGCGCATGCTTGTCACCGCCACCGGCCACTGGCGAAAATGAACCTCTAACAACAGATCCAGCGTCTGCAACACGGTGCGCAAATCGCCCATCGCGCGTTTCTCGTCGGCTACGTCGCTGGTCATGTCGGTGCCCCGAAACCGCACAAACTGCACATAGGCACCAGGCAAATACCGGGTAGGGTGATCTCCCAAGACCAAAATTCCGGCGTTCGTCGGACAGTCGCTCTTGATGTCAAACAGGCGCAAGCTCGCCAACTGGTGACGTAACGATCGCTGGTTCTCGGCGATGATTTCCTCGGACACCGCTTGCTTCAAGTAGGAGAGGACGAAGCGGTCCTCGGACAGGTCGGCCAGGGTGCTGTCCAGACAGGGGAGCGAGTCGAAGGTCAGCGCGGAGGAAACGCGACGTTCCATCAAGATCGCTTCTTCGTGGTCGCTGGCGACGGCGCGCCGCGCTCCGACGCGAATCCAAACACGCCCTTTGTAACGCACCGGCGGAAGCGCCGCCGGCATCGTCTCCACGACCGCCACCTCGCCCTGCGGCAACCGGAAACGCGCCAAGGAGATCGCCGGCAGCGGCTGGATGTTCCCGTCGCTCCGCAGACCGCCGAGGTTCCTGAGCAATTCATCCGTCACCGTCAGTCCCGTTGGATGGCCGGCATCGTCCACCCCAACGATCAGATAGCCAGGCTGAGCGGAGTTGGGGAAATCGTTGGCAAAGGCGCATACGGCCTGGGCGAACTTGTCTGTGTTGTTGGTGGAACTGGTCCGCTCGACTCGATCTGATTCCATGTCTGCCAGGAGTCCGACGAGTTCTGCTTCCGTAATCATCTGTCAGCCCTTTCGCTCAGCGCGATGCAACAGTTCTGCAAGGTCGTAGTTGATCGACGACACGCCCCAGCCAGGCTCGCGGTCGAAGGGACGTTGAATGTAGCAGGGGCCTTCAATTGTATCGTCCTCCTTTACCAATACGATGGCCAACACGAATTTGTCGCCTTGGTTGAACGCATACATGATTTCATTGCGGGTGACGGTGACGGTCGAAGCGCCCTTGACTCGGCCCTTGACCTCGATGTGCCGAGGATCGGGCTGCTTGCCGTCGAGCGGCGGCGGATACGAGGTCAGATCCCAGCCGCATTTGTCCTTCGAGACATCGACGACTCGGCAGCCGGCGGACTCTTCCACTCGGCGCACGGCCTCCATCGCCAACCGTTCGATTCGGCTGCGGGCGGCGGGATCGGTGGCAAAGGTTGCCGCCACGGGATCTTCCGGTTCATCGCCGCGAAGCTGCCGCATCAGACCTGCCGGAACGACCAGCGAACCGCCCAGTACCACGGGCGTGCCGTTGACCACGTGCCGCATGGACTGGAGGGTCTTCTTGCGGTTTTCCAACCGGCCTTCCAGATCCATGACGGTGCGGCGGACGTTTTCGAGGTTCAGCCGTACATCCTTGCCGGCCTGCTGATCTTCTTTCAGTTTCAGCCAGCGGTCGGACCAGAAGGCGATCTCCTTGGACAACCGCTCGTGGACGGCGGCCAGCGTCTTCTCGACGTGATTCACGCGGCGATCGGCGATCTCGCGGTAATGATCGGGCACCAGCGAGGCGGCGGCCAGAGCCACGGCCCGCCCTTCCTGATCGGCGTGAATCCACGGGGCGGTCAAGATGTCTTTCAACAAGAGCCGCTCGGATTCGGCCAACGGTTCCAGATCCAGATGCGGCGCCCAACCGGCGAAGAAACTCGAACCATCCGGATTGACCCGGACGAACTGCAAGCGCTTCGATAGCACCGTGCCGTCGCCGGACATGATCTCGTGGGTCAGTAGGAACAACAGCCACGACTCGCGGCCCTCGTCGGCCGGATCGACCAGCACGGCGCCTTGCCGCAGTAGATTCGCGTGTTGTTCCAAGACGAGGTCGGTGACGGCCAGCATCAGCGGATGGCCGGGATGCACGAGCACGGCGCGGGGCAGACCCGGCTTGTCCAGCGGCGCGACGGATTCTTTCTCGAAGCAGATCCGCTCGTAGCGTTTCAGTACCGGTTCCTGTTGGCGGCGGTTGCGGCCGGTGATCCGCCGATCGCGTTCGCGGATCGACGCGGGAACGTGCGTGATCTCGAACCGGCCCAGCTCGCGCGGGTAGATCGAGCCGCCGAGTTGTGCGAAGGCGTTCAGGAAGAACGAGCGGACGAAATACGGCTGGAGACGGCGGGCCGCGGCTTTCTCCATCTCTTCCTTGACGGCGTACAGACGCTCGGGACTCATCGTTTCGTTGGCCAGGGCGTTGCGGTCGAGCAGGGACTTGATGTGTTGGTGGTCGAGTGCCCGGTCGATCTGCTGGTTCAACCGGGCTCGCACTTCGGGCTGATCGCCGTAGCGGATGGCTTGCAGCAGCAGATCCTTCAGACTGGTTTCCTCGAAGACTTCGCCCAGGATGTCGAACACGCGCCCGTGCAGGGCTTCGCTCTCGATTTCGATCTTCTTCAGCAGCCGGTGGTAGACGTCGCCTTCGCGGGTTTCCTTGGCGACCAGGTTCCACAGGTGACAAACTTCGGTCTGGTTGATGCGATGGATGCGGCCGAACCGCTGTTCCAGCCGGTTGGGGTTCCAGGGCAAGTCGTAGTTGACCATCAGGTTGGCGCATTGCAGGTTGACGCCTTCGCCCGCGGCGTCGGTAGCCACCAGCAGGCGCACGTCGGGATCGGACCAGAACAACGCCTGGAGCCGGCGGCGTTCATCGCGGTGGGTTCCCCCGTGGATGCAGCGATCTCTTGCATGTTGGGCCGGCCTGCGGGGCATCCGTCACCAATGTGGGTAAAGATACGAACATCCCGCAAGCCGATTTCAGCCCTGCGGTTCGCGAAACCACAAAGCACCCACGGCAGTAGCCTACCCACACCAGAACCAGTTCACAACCAGCCGGGCACCGAAAATAGATGATTCCGTCCCCATATTGACCGGAACGAGATGATGTTGTCCCCAATACCCCTGTGCCTGCCCGGCCGCCCCGGCTTTAACGATCGGCTGAATGCCGTCGGCGAGCACTTCTACGCCGGGTTTCAAGCGCTCGTCGAGCACAGCGGCGTGCCGCTGCGGCTGCAGTACGCCGGGCCGCGCTTCGGGCTGTATTTCGGCGTTTGGGACGAGGTGACCAACTATCGCCAGGCTGCGTGCAAGGACCGCGCGCTGGAACACGGCCCAGGATTGGCCAACACTTCATCTGCCCGACGGCCGTCGAGAAACCCATGAACCGGTAAGCCGCGCTGAGCTTGCTCAGTTTTTCCCCTCAGGAGTCGTGCAATGCAGGCGGGGCGAGTATAATCGCCCTGGTTTGCGGATCGAAACCCGAACTGGAGGCAGTCGGATGATTCCCGGCATTGATCCCAAGATTGACATCGCCTTCAAAAAGGTGTTTGGCAGCGAACGGTCTGGGGACCTGACGGCGGCGTTGATTAACGCGGTGCGGGCGCCGCCTCCCGAACACCGGGTGATCGAGGTGGAGTTTCTGAATCCGTACAGCGACAGGATGTCGCTGGACGACAAGCTGTCGATTCTGGACGTCAAGGCGCGCGACCAAGCGGTCTGGAAGATGTTGGCACAAAGCGACTTGTGCGGTGCCAGCTCGGAGCCAGTCCCATTTTTTCACAGCCCCCTTCCGCGTAATCCTGATTCCGGCAAGACCCATTCCAGGTTCAATCCGCCCGGGACTGCCATGAACGGACCAAGGAGTAGCAGGGTATGAGAACCATTGCCAGAGGCACGAACCGCGTCTTCGCCATGCTGCTGGTGTTGTCGTTCGCAGCGGCCGCTCGGAGCGCGGAAACTTCCTTTACCATCGAGCCCGACAAGCCCAACACGTTGACGTTCGCCTCGGTCTCCGCAAAGTTCGTGCGGATGACAATCCGGGGAAAGGGGGCCGGTCAGCCGTGTATCGACGAGCTGGAGATCTATGGGCCGGAGAGCGACAAAAACCTGGCCCTGGCTGCGGCCGGCGCGATAGCCTCGGCGTCTTCCTGCCTGGAAGGCCACGCGGCGCATTGCGTGGCCCATCTGAACGACGGGCGGTACGGCAATGCGCGGAGTTGGATTCCGGCGGAGGACGCGGGTTGGGCGCAGATCGAGTTGCCGCAGCCTGCCATGGTGAACCGGGTCGTCTTCTCCCGAGACCGTGAAGGGCACTACAAGGATCGGCTTCCTGCGGCGCTGGAGATCCAAATCTCGGACGACGGCCAAGCCTGGCAAACGGTCCGGAAGATTGAAATCGCCCGCGTCGTCCTGGCCGAGCCCACGTACCTGGACACCAACGAACCGATCACGCTGGAGTTCCCTCCGTGCGAGGCCCGGCACGTTCGGCTGGCGATCCACAAGACCAGCGGCAGCCAACCCTGCATCGACGAGCTGGAGATCTACGCCGACGACGCAGCCAAGAACCTGGCCTTGGCGTCGGCGGGGGCCAAGGCATCGGCTTCGTCGTGCCTGGAGGGGCACGCCATCCATCGCATCGAACATCTGAACGATGGCCAAGGCGGCAACGAACGGAGTTGGATCGCGGCCGAGGCGTCGGGCTGGGCGCAGATCGAGCTGCCCGCGACGGCAAGTGTCCAACGCGTGGTCTTCGCTCGGGACCGCACGGGCCGCTACGGCGACCGCCTGCCCCGGGAGGTCGCGATCAGCGTGTCGCTGGACGGCGAGCACTGGACGCTGGTCAAGAGGGCCGTGGCGCTGGAGGGTTTGCGCCCCGATCAGCAGGCGCCGGGAGAAAGCGTGCAACGCTGGGCCCGGCGCGTCGTCTGGACACTTCCGGCATCCTGGCGCGTGGGGCTTGAAGAACGCGTCGACGCCGTCCGCAACGAGCAGGACGTGCGCGAACTGCTGCAACTCGTCCAGCAAGAGCGCGAGTTGCGGGCCTTCCGAGCGCGGCTGGCCCTGGAGTTCAACCCGGCAGCCCTGCGCCGCACGATGGCCGATCTGGCCGCCACGGATCCCGGCCATTTCCCGCCGCCGGAATTCGCCCCGCAGTTGGCGGCCTACGAACAGCAACTGCCCGAACTGGAAAAGATGTTCGCAAGCGGCCAGCCGGATCAGCTTCGCCGGGCTGCCGACCTGGGCCGGCAGATGATCGCGTTTCAGCGCCAGTTGTTGCTGGGCAACCCGCTGCTCGACTTCGACGAGATCCTTGTGCTCGATCGACGGCGGCCGGCCGCCGATCGCAACGATGTGTATTGGCAGTGGGGCCAACAGTACGGGATGACGGTCAACTGGTCCTGCGACTTCCGCCCCAAGAACCTGCCCGTGGCGCCGTGGTGGCGCGACCGGATCGCCGCCTTCCGGCTGCAGGACCCTCAGGCCTCGTCCCGGACGCTCTTTGAACCCCCCTCCGGCCGGATGATCCAGCATCTGGAGTTGCACTACGACGCGGATCGCCTGCTCTGTTCTTTCCCCGACGAGGCGGGCGCGTTTCAGGTGTTCGAGTTGACTCTGGACGGCGGCGGCCTGCGACAGATCACGAAGGACACGCCCGCGGACGTGGACAACGGCGATGCCTGCTATCTGCCCGAGGGGCGGATCCTCTTCAACTCGACGCGCGGGTTCCACGCCGTGCCTTGCGAGGACGGCAGTTCGTACGTCGCCGGGCTGTGCATCTACGATCCCGCGCGCGACACGACGCGGATGCTGACGTTCGACCAGGAAAGCAATTGGCATCCGAGCATGCTCAACAACGGCCGCGTGCTCTATACCCGCTACGAATACGCCAACATCAACCACCAGTTCGCGCGGATGCTGTTTCACATGAACCCGGACGGCACGGGGCAGATGGAGTTTTACGGCAGCAACTCCTACTGGCCGAATTCGATCTTTCACGCCCGCGCCATTCCCGGCCATCCGACGATGGTGGCGGGAATCGTCTGCGGTCATCACGGCCCGAACAAAATGGGCAAGCTCATCCTGTTCGACCCCGCTCGAGGGCGCAAAGAAACCGCGGGCGCGGTGCAGGCCATCCCCGGCTACGGCCAGAAAGTCGAGCGCATCGTGGTGGACGAACTATACGGCGGCGAGTGGCCGAAGTTCGTCCATCCGTGGCCGCTCAGCGACAAGTACTTCCTCGTCTCCGGCCGACTGAGTCCCGACCAGGAGGACTTCGCCATCTACCTGGTGGACGTCTTCGACAACATCACCGAGATTTGCCGCATTCCCGGCCAGTCGCTGCTCGATCCGATCCCGCTGAAGAAACGTCCGCGCCCGCCGGTGATCCCCGACCGGGTGAACCTCGCCGCGAACGATGCGACGGTCTATTTGCAGGACGTTTATCACGGCCCCGGCCTGGCGGGCGTGCCGCGCGGCAGCGTCAAGGAACTCCGGTTGTTTTCTTACAGCTATTATTATCGGCACGGCAGTGCGAACAAGCAGGTGGGCTTCGGCCATCTGGCGACGGTCGGCGTCGACGGCCCGTGGGAGCCGCGTTACCTGCTGGGCACCGTGCCGGTCGCGGAGGACGGCTCGGCGCATTTCAAGATCCCGGCCAACCTGCCGGTCTCGGTGCAGCCGGTGGACGCACAGGGCCGAGCGCTGCAACAAATGCGGAGCTGGTTCGTCGCGATGCCGGGCGAGGTGGTTTCGTGCGCCGGTTGTCATGAACAGCAGAGCACGTCGCTGCCGGTCGTCAACCCGCAGGCCGCTCGCAGCGCCCCGGCGGCGATCGAGCCTTGGTTCGGCGAGCCGCGAGGCTTCGATTTCGAAGTGGAAGTTCAGCCCGTGCTCGACCGCTTCTGCGCCGGCTGCCACGACGGAACCCAGCCCGGCCGTCCCGATTTCGCGCGCAAGTCCGAAGCGGAGAAGCTGGCCATCAACAGGAGCTATCACGACGCGGCGGAGAGCAGTGTCCGCACGATTCTCACGCCGTCGTTCATCGCCCTGCATCCCTATGTCCGTCGTCCCTCGGCCGAGAGCAACGTGGGGCTCCAGGTCGCTGCGGAGTTTGCCACCGACACCAGCCCGCTCGTCCAACTGCTCGCCAAAGGCCATCACCATGTCCGGCTCGACGACGAGGCCTGGCGGCGGCTCTACACCTGGATCGACCTCGGCGCGCCCGACCACGGCTCGTGGAAGTTCAGCGAGTGGGACGTGCGCGAGAACTACTACGAGCGGCGTCTGGAGGAATACCGCCGCGGCGCCGGCCGCAGCCTGGACGTGGAACAAATCCCGCCGGTGCCGCCTGCGCCACAGTTTGTCGCGCCCGCCGCCGCGCCCACGCCTCCGGCCGTTCCCGACTCGCCATCGGGCTGGCCGTTCGACGCCGAGACTGCGGACCAGATGCAGCAGGCCGCCGGGATGCCGGTCGAACTCCAACTCCCGCTGTCAGACGGTCTGACGATGGACTTCGTCCTGATTCCCGCCGGCTCGTTCATCATGGGCCAGCCCGGCGGCGCGCCCGATGAACAACCCGGCGGCGTCACCGTCATCGAGCGGCCGTTCTACATGAGCCGTCGCGAAGTGAGCAACCGCGAGTTCCGGGCGCTGGTGGACCCGATGCACTTCAGCGGCTTCGAGTCGTGGCGCAGCATCGACTGGCGCGGCGAGGGCCATCCGTTGCACGGGCCGCAGCAACCCGCCGCGCGCGTCTCCTGGCATCAGGTCCGGCAGTTCTGCGCCGCGCTGGCCGCCAAGACGGGCCACCGTATCGCGTTGCCCAGCGAGGCCGAATGGGAATGGGCCTGCCGCGCCGGCACGGCCACGCCGCTCTGGTATGGCGGCCTCGACAGCGATTTCTCCAAGCGGGAAAACCTGGCCGGCCGCGAGCGCGAGAAGATGGCGTTCAGCGGCAAACCGAAATGGTTCTTGCGGGACAACCGTTTCGACGACGGCTACTTCGTCTCTGCGCCCGTGGGTTCGTTCCAAGCCAACCCGTGGGGTCTGTTCGACATGCACGGCAACGTCGCCGAATGGACGCGCAGCGCCTATACGCCGCGGCCGACCGCCGCGCCCGCCGACGCCGACCCGCGTGACGCGAACGTCGAATGCGTCGTGCGCGGCGGCTCGTGGGACGACAAACCCAACCGCGCCGGCTCCGCCTGGCGCTGGAAATACCCCGCCTGGCGGCAGGTCTATAACGTCGGCTTCCGCGTCATCATCGTTCCCGACCCGGTCAACGTCGCCGTCGGCGGCAGGAACAAATCAGAAGTTAACTGAAACGGCCCTTTGCCACCCTCGCCGGCTTGCTGCGTGCCGCGACTGCAGCAGGCGGACCTTCCGTCCGTGCTGCTGACACTTCGGCGGTTGCACGGATTGCGGCCGACACTCCGTTCACGAGAATTGCCAATTGTGGTAAAGTTATCGAGCAGTAGAAAGGCAACCACCATGAACCTGGACAGAAGAACCTTCATTCGCATCGTGGGCGGCGTCGGGCTGACGTCGGCCGTTCCATTTCGCTACGTCGTTGGCGCCGAGCCGGCGCGCGCGGACAACTCCGGCGTGCTCGTCGAGGCGGCCGCCTTTGCGAAGCCGGGCGGTTGGAAACTCGACACGCAGCACTATCAGCAGATGGGCGGCTGCTACTTGCTGGCGCATGGCATGGGCAAGCCCGTCGCCAACGCCGGGACCCAAGTCGTGTTTCCGGAGGCCGGCACGTGGCATGTCCAGGTGCGCACCCGAAACTGGTGCCCCGGCGATTGGGCGGCGCCGGGCCGCTTCAAGCTCCGCGTCGGCGGCGCGCCGCTGGCGATGGAGTTCGGCGCCGAGGGCGAGCGGTGGCATTGGCAGAAGGGCGGCACGGTGGAGATCGCGTCGCGCGGGGCGGTGGAGCTGGAACTGGAGGACCTCACCGGCTTCGACGGCCGCTGCGATGCGATTTACTTCGACCGCGACGCGTCGCCCGATCTGCCGAACGAGGACTTGCGCGAACTGGCCGCGTGGAAGGACCGGCTGGCCGGGCGCGCGGGCCGCGAAGTCACGGAGCAGCAGTTTGACGTCGTCATCGTGGGCGGCGGGATTTCCGGTTGCGCTGCGGCGCTGGCCGCGAGGTCCCGGGGACTCGAGGTGGCGCTCATTCAGGACCGCCCGCTGTTCGGCGGCAACGCGAGCGAAGAGATCCGCGTCCACACCATCGGCATCCCCGGCAAAGGCGCGAAGATCATCGAGACGATCGACACGCCGCATTATCCCAACGGCCACGCCGACGCGATCCTCGCCCAGCAGAAACGCGAGGCGACGATGAAGGAATCGGGGGTCGGCCTGTTCGCCCATCATATCGCCATCGGCCTGGAGAAAACGGGCGACCGCATTGCCAGCGTCGAGGCCCGCGAGGTGACGACCGGCCTCATTCGGCGGTTCCGCGCGCCGGTGTTCATTGACGCCACCGGCGATGGCTGGCTCGGTTTTTGGGGCGGCGCGGAGTGCCGCTACGGACGCGAGGCGCACACGGAGTTCGGCGAGCTTTGGGACACGCACGGCGACCTGTGGAGTCCCGCCCGGCCCGACAACCGCGTGATGGGCACGAGTGTGCTTTGGAACTCCGCGAGAAGCGAACAGCCCAGCGAGTTTCCCGCCGTGCCGTGGGCGATGCCGGTGGCCAAGGAACACCAGGCGATCAACGGCGAGTGGTATTGGGAATACTCGGCGGATCACTTGAATCAGATTGACGACGCGGAGCGCATCCGCGACCACCTGCTGCGGGCGATCTACGGCTCGTTTGCCAACGCCAAGCAAGACCGGCAGAACGCCAGCGTCGCGTTGAAATGGGTGGCCTACGTCGGCGGCAAGCGCGAGAGCCGCCGGCTGATGGGCGACCACATCTACACGATGCAGGACATGGCGCAGCGGCGCGAGTTTCCCGACGCGGTGGTCGAGGAACGGCGCGAGATCGATTCGCACTATCAAGTCGCCGAGACCGGCTCGCCATCGGACTTCCTCTCCAAGGCGTTATTCTACAAGACGGGCGGCCTGTACTACATACCGTTCCGCAGCCTCTATTCGCGCAACATCGCCAATCTGATGATGGCGGGCCGTTGTTTCAGCTGTTCGCACATCGGCCTGGCCGGCCCGCGCGTGATGAAGACCTGCGGCCAGATGGGCATCGCCACCGGCTACGCCGCCGCGTTGTGCAAGAAGCACGGCGCCACGCCGCGAGAAGTCGGCCAGCGGCACATCAACGAGCTGCGGCAGCTGATCGGCTACGAACCGGCGTAGGAGCATCACAGCATGAACCCCCTCACCGTGCTCAACGGCGTGAACCCGGAATCCGTGTAGAATACGGGCACAGAAGGAAGAAGGAGCCGTGTCTTGGAGACCCGGAGTGGGTTGGAACTTCAACAGATCCTCGAGCAGGACGACTTGGACGCGTGCTTGAGGTTCTTCTCGCAGGCGACCGAAGCCGAGCGGCGGGCGCTGTCCGGGATTGCGCTGGCGTCGGTGGAGGTACTCGACCCGTACGCGCGCCTATGCAGCGAAACCCGGGCTTGGCAGGTCCGTGCGATCGCGGTGCTGGCCTCGTGCTCTTTCACCGAGTTGAAACAGCGGGGGTGGCGGTGGCTGCCCGACAGGGACCACGTGTGCGCCGTGCTGGCCGCGCGGCGTCCGGAGTGGATCGACGAGTTCGCCGACGCCCTGTTGGATCACGGCTGGTGGGGGCTGGTGCGCCGGATGGTCCGCGAGGGTCTGTGCCGCAAGCCGAACAAAGACAAGTACGTGAGCGGCATGCTCGCCTACTTGGGGGCCTATGCAGCGATTGAGACCGCGACGCTGCGTGAGAAGGTGCTGGCCGATCCGGCGCTGCTCGACGATGAGATCTGGTGGTTGTTCGAAGTCGAAGGCGGCACGGGGCTCAGCCTTACTTCGCACGACAACAGACAACCGCCCAGCCGCCGCTGGGATCAGACGCTGCTCGCCTTGTCCGAGAAAGGGCGATTGTCCCGCCCGCGGCTGCTGGATGCGAGTCTGGATGCCCTGGCGCGCGACTTCGAGCCGTATCAGGCCCGCTGGTTCTCGCAATTCCACAACTTGCTCGCCCCCACGGACAAAGAATGCCTCGGCCGCGCCGACAGATATCTGGCGTTGTTGTCCAGCCGGAATTCAGCCACGGTGTCCTGGGCCCTGAAGGCCGTCAAACGGATCGACAAACTCCAGCCCATTGAGGGCCGGAAGCTGATCGCGGCGTTGCGTCCCCTGCTGCACGCCCCGCAGAAGGCGACGGTCAGGTCCGCATTAGTCCTGTTGGACCGCTTGGCTCGGCGCGCGTCCGATCGTTCATCGCTGGTCGCCGTGACGATGGCCGAGGGGTTAGAGCACGACGATACCGACGTGCAGGCGGCGGCACTGCGTTTTCTGGAACGTCATCGCCGGCGCGATCCTGCTCAGCGCGATCACTCCCTGCTCCAGGAAGCCGTCGCGCGGCGTCGGGATCAGGTTGCGGCCTCGCTCCGCGGCCGGCTCGACGGGCTCGCGGGTCCGGCCGCGCCGTCGCTCGACGCGCCGTCGGCAGCCACGGCGTTCGATTGGCCGGCGCTGGAAGCCCGCCGGTCGTCGCTCGATCCCGAACTGGCCGGTTGGGCCGGCGTGCGGCAAGTGTTGGCGGCGGCTGGCGACGGCCGGCTGGATCTGACGGCTCTCGAATTCGACGGGACGGAGATCCCGCGGCTCGATCCGGCGGCGGAACTGCGACCCATCGCCGACTTGGACGAACTGGCCGACGTGTGCGCGGCGCTGCTCGCAGGGCCGATCCGGATGGATGATCTCGAACGAGCGTTCGACGGCATTTCCCGGCTGTGTGGCGAACGGCCGGAGGATTTCGCGACGCGCCTGGCACCGCTCGGCGAGCGCGCCCGGACGGTGCTCCGGCGCGATGCGGGTCCCTTTATGGGTTGGTCCGTGCAGGGTGATCTTGCCGGC